>Ga0209672_100149_pt1 | contig 62756 bp, 44 predicted proteins | sample AraplaCol_mMS_r2_FD_184273 | JGI IMG/M metagenome (GOLD analysis project Ga0209672, IMG submission 184273) | Arabidopsis root microbial communities from North Carolina, USA - plate scrape CL_Col_mMS_r2 (SPAdes) (version 2) | ecosystem: Host-associated > Plants > Roots > Endosphere | place: USA...
ATCACGCAGCAATGGGACTTTCCCATGATCACTGACGTTGAACGTCCAACGCACGCGAACCACGTGGTCGATCCATGCCTTCAGGGCGGAAGGCGCCGTGAAATTGTGCATGGGGGTGCCAATGACCACGATATCCGCAGCTTTCAGTTCTTCGATCAAGTCGGCCGACGTCGCGGCTGTACCTTCCCGTGAGATGTCTTCGGTCGAGTGCTGCGAGATCGCGTAGTTTTCATCAACATGCGGCAGCGAGCCGTCGCCGAGCATTCGGTTCACGACGGTCGCAGCAGGATATTTTTCCAGCAGGAGGCCCACGATCTTTCGTGAAAGCCTGTAGCTCTCGGCGGCCAGCCCGCGAGGGCTGCTACTGACGTGAAGAATGATCATGCGGGAAGCCCTGGGATGCGTAGGAGCGACTCTCATCCTACAAATGCGGTGACCCTTATCGAAGGTCCATAAATGGAACTTTCGCATAGGCCATGACGACGCCGGCAATCGGCCGCTACGGCCGTTGTCTCGTGCTTGGGCTTGCGGGTTCCCATACGGGCCACCGGATCTGGGGCGGTACACTCCCTGCCTCAATAAACTGCATGATCGGCTAGTCCATGAACGTGACCCGAAATAGCAGCATTGCAGCGCTGGACCCCAAGGCCGCCGAACCTTTCTATCGACAGATCTACGACCGCTTTCGCAGCGCTATCGCCAGCGGAGTGCTCAAGCCTGGCGATCGCATCCCCTCCGCACGAGCGCTGACCAAGGAGCTGGGCCTGGCAAGAGGAACGATCGAGGCCGCCTATGCGCTGCTGGCTGCGGAGGGCTACATCCAAGCCCGCGGCCAGGCGGGTACGATCGTGACGCCGGGGCTGACACAGTTCATCCCGAAGGCGGGCGCGGCGATTGAGCAGGATCGCCGCGTTGCAATGAGCAGCTTCCGGCCCGACTCGATCCTGCCATTCCAGATGGGCTTGCCCGCACTGGATGCGTTTCCCAGAAAAATTTGGGCGCGCCTGGGCGCGCGTTGCATCCGTGCGACGCAGCCGTCGGACATGGTCCATCCTTCCGTATTCGGTTTGCACGGATTGCGCGCCGCCATTGCCGCCTATCTCCAAGTCTCGCGCGGCATCGACTGCTCGCCGGCACAGGTTTTCGTCACGTCCGGATATCGTCATACGCTCGAACTGATTGCGCATGCCTTGCTCAAGCCCGGCGATCGCGTCTGGAACGAGAATCCCGGCTACCCGCCCACGCGGGATCTTCTGGAGTCGATGCACATGACGTGCGTGCCGGTGCCGGTGGATGCGCACGGCATGATGGTTTCTGACGGCCTGAAGTTGGCTCCGCGAGCGCGCGCCGCTGTCGTCACGCCGGGGCACCAGAGTCCGCTGTGCGTATCCCTGTCGCTTCCCCGGCGCCTGGCGTTATTGGACTGGGCGGCGCGAAATCAGGGCTGGATTATCGAGGACGATTACGACGGCGAGTATCGCTACGTGAGTCGCCCTCTGCCGGCATTGAAGAGTCTGGACCGGGACGGACGAGTGCTTTACGCCGGGACCTTCAGCAAGGTGCTTTTGCCTGCGCTCCGGCTTGCCTATCTGGTCGTCCCGCCAGGGCAGGTGGAGCGGTTCGAGGATGTCAGCCGCACGTTTGTTGGCGGCAGCCCGCAGCTTACGCAAGCAATCGTTGCCGCGTTCATCACGGAAGGACACTTCGCGCGCCATATCCAACGGATGCGCAAACTCTACGCCGAGCGCCGGGAGGCAACAGCGGCCGGCCTGGAGAACGTGTTGCACAAATACATGCGCATCGATCCCCAGCCTGGAGGCATGCATCTCATCCTGCGCCTGAAAGGAGGGCGCTCAGACCGCCGGCTTGTGGCGCGCATGCGCGACGAAGGTCTGTACGCTGAAGCGCTGACGGATTGGATGGCAGGCACTCGGGGACCTTCGGCTCTGTTGCTCAACTTCACCAATGTCGCCACGCAACGCGCAGCCGAGACGCTTGGCAAGCGCATGCTGACCTTGGTGTAGACCGATCGAGAGTGACCGGTGGACTGAGGCCCGGGAATCATGGCCTATAAGGTATGGCTATTCATGGCTCTTTTTGATTGGGCCAAGTTGCAAGACGATGGAGCCCTCCAACCACAAGCGAAGGCTTACATCATGAGCAACCGTATCGATTACGCCAAGGCGTCACCCGAGGGATATAAAGCCTTTGGTGGCGTGTACGCCTCCCTCCTTAAATGCGGACTCCCCCAGGAGCTGGTCAATCTCGTCTATCTGCGGGTTTCCCAGATCAATGGGTGCGCCTACTGCATCGACATGCATTCCCGCGACCTGATCAAGGGCGGCCTCAGCATCGAGAAATTAGTCCTGGTGCCGGTCTGGCACGACGCGGGCAACGTGTTCACGGCACGGGAACGCATTGCGCTGGGTTGGGCAGAGAGCGTGACGCGCGTCGCCGAGACTGGCGTTCCCGAAGCCGACTACGCGGTGGCTGCCGGCGAGTTCAGCGACAAGGAGCTTGCAGACCTTACCTACGCCATCGGCCTGATGAATGCCTTCAATCGTTTCGGTATCGCGTTCCGCTCGACACCTGCCGCTGCTGCAGCCGCTTGATTCGGGCCTTGAGCGACGGCTGGACGCGGAGAGACTTGTTCGCCGTCACGTGGCGTGCCCGGCTTTATCCGTGGCTTGATCTGATCGCTGAGCGGCCTTTCGGACTGTCATGGGTTGTCTTTCACTCCGCCGGGTCATGGCGCCCGGCGAATCCGCAAAGGGATCTGTCCTTATGTCATGGCTAATGCTTACGATCGCAGGCGTCTTCGAAATCGCCTTCGCACTCTGCATGAAGTGGTCCGAAGGATTCACGCGACTGGGGCCGGCGTTGCTGACAGTCGCTGCTGGTCTATTGAGTGTCTTTCTGCTTTCGTACTCGCTGCGCACGCTGCCGGTGGGCACTGCCTACGCCGTCTGGACAGGCATCGGCGCGGCGGGCACGGCCATTCTTGGCATCGTGATCCTGGGCGATTCCATGGCACCGACGAGGGTGCTGTGCATCGCGCTGATCTTGACGGGTGTCATCGGGCTCAAAGTCGTTGCGGGAAGTTGAGACAGTTTCTGCCGTGAGTCGCCAGATCGCATAGATCTACGGGTGCTCGGCACGCGATCGCGATTTCCTTGCTGGGCATGCCATGACTTCTGGCAGGGCTGCATCCGCCGCCTTAGTGCGACATCATTATGTTATAACATAACATGTCGGATGATCGCGGATGGAAGCGAACAGTGGGGCCTTGGCCAGGCGCCGCCGCGGCGGTGAAGGCGAGGCGATGAGCGTGTCCTGGAACAGGATCGACCGTCGAGCCGTCGTGTCGCTCAAGCAGCGGTCAGCCGAGCCATCACTGCTTGAGAAAGCTGCGGTGGTTGCGTGCATGGACAGGGTTGTCGTGAAGCAAGGGCAAATCGAGACGTATCCGTGCATGTTCGTCTGATCGAGATTTTCCTGGCGTCCCTCCTGCTTGGCGCGACGTCCTTGTTCTCCCGTCTGGTTGTCTGGATGCCGGGCGGCATGCGGACTCGCTGGCTGCCCTGGCTGCAGGCCGTGGCCGTAGGATTGCTGATCGGCGACAGCCTTCTGCATCTCTTGCCGCATGCCTTGGGGGCACACGGCGACCTGAGCGAGATCATGCTGGCCTTTGTCATTGGCGCGACGTTTCTCGCCTTGGTCGAAAACGCGGTGCGCGCGCGCCGCATCGATGGAAGCGCGGTGGCACCGGCGGCACGCATGACGCTGGCCAGCGATTTCATTCACCACTCGGTCGACGGGATCATCCTGGCCGGCGCTTTTTTGGCGAGCCGCGCCGCCGGGCTTGCGGCCCTGGTCGCCATTGCGATCCACGAGATTCCCCGCGAGATCGCCAGCGCCGGCGTGCTCGTTTCCAATGGCTACGATCCGCGGCGCGCGTTCTTTCTATCGCTCGCCATGGCTCTTGCCGTGCCTGCCGGGGCTCTCGCCGTGGCGGCGACCTTGCCGTCGGAAAAGGCGGCAGCGCTGACGGCGGCGTTCGCCGCCGGCTCCATTCTGTATGTCGCACTGGCGGACATTCTTCCCGCGGCATGGCTCCAGGCAAACGGCAGTGCACGGTTGGCACCGGCCATTGGGATTGCCGCCGGCGTCGTTTCCATGTGGCTGTTGGCCCGAGGCGAACGGGCATGACAGGTTTCGTACGGACGTCCGAATGGAGATGGGCCATGGGTTCCAGGATGGCCCGCACGCGCTGGAAGAAACGGCGGCGCTTGATCTGCCTCGCTCTCGTCATGGCAAGCCTTTCGCAGGACGTCATTGCCGATGGCCCGTTGCCAGCACCGGACGGCAGCAAGGATCGAAATGCACTCTGGAAGAAGGTGGGTCTTGTCTGCGCGCCCGCAGCGACCTCTCCATCGCCCTGCATCGAAATGCCAGGGGAGGGCGGCCATGGCGGCTACGCCATTCTCAAGGATCAAATAGGGCGCTATCAGTACCTGGTGATTCCTCTTGAGCGCATCAGCGGCGTGGAAGATCCGGCACTGCAGCGAGATCGCATGCCCAACTATTTCGCACGCGCCTGGGAGGCGAAGCGATATGTGGAGGCGGCGTTGCACGGCTCTCGTCCGCGCGACCAGCTGATGCTCGCGGTGAATTCCCGCTATGGAAGATCACAGGATCAGCTGCATATCCATATCGATTGTGTGCGGACGGACGTGCACGACGTTTTGCAGCGTCTGCTTCCCACTATGGGCGACCGGTGGCAGAAGCTGGCCCAGCCGCTGCCTCCCTTTGGCCATGCCTATGACGCCCGCTGGGTGGACGGCGCATCGCTATCGGTTGATCCGTTCAAATCCGTGGCGGCTGCACTCCCGGCTGGAGACTCGATGGATTTTCACGGCCTCGCCGTGGTCGGCGCGCGATCGCTGGACGGCCGCCCGGGATTCATCCTGCTCAGCGTCAAGGCGTCCCTTGAGCAGGGCAACCGCGGCAGCGCCGAAGAATTGGAGGACCACCAATGCGCGATCGCGGGTGGCTCAGTTCGCACCGACACCGTCATTCCGATTACCACGAAGGATCACGAGCCCGCGCATGAAACCGTCTCAGACAAAGAAGCCATTCTGCTGGGTCCGCTCTAAGGCGCGTAGCCTTGGATCTGCCGCGCTCAAGCTTACGTTCGCATGCACGGTCTTGGGATGCGTCGGGCCATCGATCGCTACTGCAAAGCCGGTTCCGCGCTCGCCCGAAGCTGATTTTCAGATCGTTGAAAGCGTGCCGGAGGCAACCTTCTATGGTGAGCCAGGCGTGCCGCGCACGCAGGCCGTATGGCTGTCGATGATAGGTTCGGCTCGCAAGAGCATCGATGTGGCCGCGTTCTACATTGCGGACAAACCCGGCGGCGGAGCACTTTCGCCGGTATTGAATGCACTTGCCGAGCGCGCCGCAGCAGGTGTCGCCGTACGCGTGCTGGTGGACCACACGTTTCTCAAGAGCAACCAGGAGGGCGTCGATCGCCTGCGGCAGGTGCCAGGTATCACGATCCGCGTTCTCCCCGTGGACGAATTGACGGGTGGCGTGCTGCACGCCAAATACATGGTGATCGACCATGAGTCTGTATTCATCGGCAGCCAGAATTGGGACTGGCGGGCGCTCGATCAGATCCACGAAATAGGTGCGCGCATCCGCAATGAGCGCTTTGCAAAAACCGTGGAGGCGTCCTTTGAATTTGACTGGCAATTGGCCGGCCATCCGGATCTGCCCAAGGCCGCCCAGGCAGCCCAGGCCTCGCCCGACTTCACGCCCGCGACCGAAGACCATCCGGTTGTTCTGCAAGACGGCGGGTCTTCGCCGATCACGGCTTTCCCTGCCTTCAGCCCGTCGCCACTCATGCCTGCGTGGGTCAGCAGCGAAGAGGGCGCACTGATCCATATGATCCATGCCAGTCAGCATGTCTTGCGCATCCAGGTCATGACGTTGTCGGCGATCAAACAATACGGCGCCAAGGGCTGGTGGTCTGACCTGGACGCGGCCATTCGCGACGCTGCCGCCCGAGGTGTAGACGTTCGTATCATCGTTGGCGACTGGTCTCTCGGTGAGCCTGCGCAGTCCTACCTGAAAAGTCTGGCCTCGCTGCCCAACATCACGGTGAAGTTCAGCCGTGTGCCGCCATCGCCGAGCGGATTCATCCCTTACGCGAGAGTGGAGCATGCCAAATATGCCGTCGCGGATGACGACGCGTCGTTCATCGGCACAGGCAATTGGGAGTGGAGTTATTTCCATACCGCGGTGGATGTGTCGGTCCGCGTGAATGGCAAGTCGCCGGCAAGCACCTTGACGTCGATTTTTGATCGCGACTGGAGTGGCGGCTACGTTACAACAATCGTCCCCGGCGAAAACTACACGTCGCCACGAACTCATTGAACGCGAGGGAGTGCGATCAGCGTTGCCGCGTCTTGCGCGCGGCCGACGTTGCCTTCCCTTTGGCCGCCTTCGCCGGTGCCGCCCGCTTCGCCAGCGCACCCGCATAGGCTTCCTCGTTCTCCACGAACTTGTCGTAGTAGCGCACAACCATATCCGCCACTTCGGCATTGATCAGGTCGCCGTCGAGCTGCGGGTTGTCGATGACCATCTCCGTGGCGGCGTACATCACTTCGGTGGACAGGCGCATGGAGAGGCGCAGCGCTGCTTCGTCCGCATGTGGATAGCGGCCGCGCAAGGCGGCGTAACTGGTTTCGGTGACGGATTCGTGGGAATCCAGGCGGATGTGTCGTAGCGTGGGCACCGCACGCAAAGCGCGCATGATCCAGGCCGAGCCGGGAAAGGCCATGGTGGCGGCGTTGATGCGCGACTGCATGTCGCGCAGGCCGCGCGTGCTGGCTTCGCGCGAGCCGTCGTAGTCCAGCTGTTGCTCCGCTTCCAGCCACTCGCGATAGGCGCGGTTCTGGCACGCCATCAGGCGTTCGCCCAACTCCTTGAGGATGGCGTACTTGTTGGGGAAGTAGCGATACAGCGCCGGCGGACTGATGCCCGCTTTCTCGCACACCATATTGGTGGACAGACGTTCGACGCCCACGTCGCCGAGCAGCTGCGCAGTGACATCGAGGATCAACTCGAACGTTTCCACCGAGCGCTGCTGCACCGGTTGCTGCTTGGTGTCCAGATTGATTTTTGCCGCGCGCTTAGCGGTTTTCTTCGCGACTTTGCCGGTACCCATGCCTGTTCCTGGTTGGTCGAACGCGTGTGGTCGATGACGGACGGGCGACATTAGCAGCCTTCAATACTTGTGCGCATGCACTGGCGTGATGTCGTGCCGACGGCGTCGCCACATGAGCGTCAACTTGCTGTCATGACCGAAAGATAGCTTTCACTACTCTTTTCCATCGTCGCACATTTCAGCAGCTCCGACACGATCCCCGGGCCAGCACGGCTCCGTGGCGGGTGGCTGCGTGCCAAACAAAGGAGTCTGTCGTTCATGCGTCAAGCAATCCGTCTCGGCCTGGGCGTGGCTGCCCTGGCCGCCGCCTGCGGCGTGGCCGCACAGGACGCGCGCAATCTACAGGGTATTTCCGTGTCGGCCGCGGTCGACGATCCCAATGCGGCGCCGCCGGGTACGGCATCTGCGCTGGCGCCTTCGCAGGCGAGCCTGTCGGAACTGGAGCCGCAATCCATCCTCAACCGCAACTACATCCAGACCATCGCCTCGCCGAAGGACGATTACCTCGCGTTGCTCGAACTCACGCCCTCAGCGATCAACGCGTCACCCAATGGTGCGGGCTTCTCCAGCAAGAGCGGCACGGTGCGCGGTTTCCAGGACGGCGAGTACGACGTCAGTTTCGACGGCATTCCGTTCGGCGACCCGGGTGCGTTCGGTCATGCGACCACGGCGTTCTTTCCTGCGCCGTCGCTCGGTGAAGTGGTGGTCGATCGCGGCCCCGGCACGGCCAGCAATCTTGGCAATGCAACCTTCGGCGGCACGGTGGCGCTGTACTCGGCACCTACCACGGACAAGCCCTCCGGGCAGCTCTCGACCATGTACGGCAGCGGCAACACCTGGCAGGTGGCGGGCGAGGGGAACACTGGCACGTTCGGCAACCTCGGCACGCAGGCGTCGGTGAACTACAGCCATCTGGAAACCGATGGCCTGCTCGACAACGCCGGCCTGAAGCAGGACAACGTGCTGTTCAAGATCAAGCAGCCGCTGGGCGACCACACCACGCTCACCCTGGTCGCCGATTACAACAAGGTCAACTGGAATACCTTCACCGCGCAGCCGCGCAAGCAGACTGATCGCTACGGCATCGATTTCGGCGGTCTGACCGATGATCCCGACACGCAGGGTTTCTACAAGTACAACGTGGACGATCGCCACGCGGATTTCGAATACCTGCAGCTGCATGGCGACTACAACAGCTGGCGCCTGGACAACAAGCTCTACACGTATAGCCTGCGCGATGGCGGTCCCGGCGGCGTGGACCTGCTGGGCAACACGCCCAACCAGGCGTTGCTGCCGCACGGCGGCGTGCCCGGTGCGATCAATCACAGCGCCTATCGCGCGTGGGGCGACATGCTGCGCGCGGAGAAGGACTTGGGCACCGGCTGGCTCGACAGCACCTTGCGTGCCGGCATCTGGGCGGAACGCGCGTACCAGAGCCAGCACGAGGTGGCCGTGGATCTTTCCACCATGACGCCGCGCACGCTGGCTGGCACGCCGAACGACCAGATCATCGACACCAATGCGCACTCCAACACTACGCAGAGTTACGTGGAAGTGGAATGGCGGCCGGTGGAGAACCTGAGCATCGTGCCGGGTCTCAAACACGTCGACTTTGATCGCACGCTGGACGGCGTTTCCAACTTCTTGCCAGTGGGCGGCAGTGGCCACTTCAGCACCAACCTGGGCGCCGTGGCGATGAACTATCGCTTCAGCCCCAATCTCTCCGGCTATGCACAATGGGCGGAAGGTTTCCAGGCGCCGAAGGTGACCATCCTGCAGGGCGATGGCAGCCAGGTCCAGCCGCAGACGACCAAGAATTACCAGGCTGGCCTGGTGTGGAAGACGGAGCAGACCGTCGCCGACATCGACGTCTACTACATCGACTTCGGCAACCTGGTGAACAGCGTGGAAGAACCGATCGGTCCGGGCGGTTCGCTGATCAGCGTGTATTTCAACCAGGGCGGCGTGATCTACAAGGGCATCGAGGCCGAGGTCACGCGTGTGCTTGGCCGCTCCGGTTTCAGCTTCACCGCCAACGGCAGCCTCAATAGCGCATATTCGAAGTCTACGGGCCTGCAGATTGCCAACGCGCCCAGTTCCACGGCCGATGTGGGCTTCATCTACGACCGCGGGCAGTTCTATGGTTCGTTCCTGACCAAGTATGTGGGTGCGCGCTATACGGCCACCGGCGAGACCAGCGGCGCCAGCTACAACCCCAATGCGCGCCTGCCTGCCTACAACTACACCAATCTGAACCTGGGTTACCGGTTCATGCCTGATCTAAGACTGCAACTTTCATTGAATAACCTGTTCGACCATCGCAGCGTCATCCAAGGCAATGGCGCGGCGACCAACCCGACGTTCTATTACCTGTCCGGACGCAACTACACGGTCCAGATGACCTATACGTTCTGAAGAAGACAGTCGACATGATCTTGATGAAACGCTACCCATCTCTGCGCAAGGCCTTGCGCGTGGCCATCTTTGGCCTGGCCACGCTCGTTCCCACACTTCCCGCGCTGGCCGCCGATCATGCGGCGGACGTCGACCCCCTGATCGGCGAGGACTGGTACGGCGAGGTATTCGTCGGCGCCACCACGCCGTTCGGCATGGTCAAGCTGGGACCCGACATCCGTGGCTTCGGCGCCCGCAAAGGTTTCCAAAGCGAGGGCGATATCCGCGGCTTCAGCCATCTGCATCTGAGCGGCGGTGGCGGCAAATACGACAATATCCGCGTCGCACCGGTGACTGGCACGCTCAATCCCAAGGACATCCATTCGCCACGCAGCGGCGAGCAGGCGAGCGCCGGCTATTACGCGGTCAACCTGGATCGCTACGGCGTCAAGGCTGAGCTGACCGCGACGCGTCGCGTGGGCATGCATCGCTATACCTTCGCCCAGGCCGGCGACGCGCACATCACGCTGGACCTGGATCTGCTGGAGAAGGGAACGGGCGAGGAAACGCAGCGCTTCCTCGGTGGCGAGATGTCGGTGGTCTCACCCAATGAGATCGTGGGCGTGGGCCGCTATATCGGCGGCTGGAACGAAGGCGGCGAGTACGACGTGTATTTCGACCTGATCACCGACACGCCGTCGCAAGGCGCACAGACGTGGCTGGGCGACACCTTGAGCGCGACGCCGAAAGCCAGCACCGACACCGATCGCCCGCTGGGTGGATCGCTGGACTATCGCGTCACGGCTGGGCAGACGATCCAGGCCAAGGTGGGCATTTCCTTTGTCAGTGCGCAGCAGGCACACCGCAACGCGACCGGGGAAGTGCGCGACTGGCGCTTCGACGACGTCCGCGCTGCTGCTGTCGCGCAATGGAACAAGGCACTGGGCCGCATCGAGATCGGTGGCGCCACGGAAACGCAGCGCCGCCAGTTCTACACCGCGCTGTATCACACCATGATGATGCCGTCGGACCATACCGGCGAGAATCCCAAGTGGTCCTCGAGCGAGCCGTACTACGACGACTTCCAGGCGATCTGGGACACCTTCCGCAGCGATGCGCCGCTGCTGATCCTGATCGCGCCGGATCGCCAGCGCGACATCCTGCGTTCGCTGATCGACACCTATCGCCACGCCGGTTACATGCCCGATGCACGCGTGGGCAACGACAACGGCCGCACGCAAGGCGGCAGCAATGCCGACGTGCTGGTGGCCGATGCGTATGTGAAGGGGCTCGGCGGCATCGACTACGCCACGGCGCTGAAGGCGATGGAGAAGGATGCGCAGGTGCCGCCCGCCAATGCACGCAAGGAAGGACGCGGCGGCCTGGAGTCATACAACAAGCTCGGCTACATCGCGCAGCCGACCGAACGCGCCGGCTCGCGCACCGTCGAATACGCCTATGACGATTTCGGCATCGCCGAAGTGGCCTGCGGACTCGGCCATGCGAAGGACGCCGAGCTGTACAAGGCCCATGCCGGCAACTGGTCGAACCTGTGGGATGCCTCGTGGCAGCAGGAGGGCATCACCGGTTTCCTGCGTCCACGCAACGCGGATGGAAGCTGGGCGCCGCAGTACCTGGTGCGTCGCGGCACCTGGCCGGATTTCTACTATGAAGGCGATCTGTGGACCTACTCGCTCTACGCACCGCAGGACGTGCGCAAGCTGGTGCAGCTGTCCGGCGGCAACGAGGCCTTCGTGAAGCGCCTCGACGCCTTGTTTGACGGCCTGCATTTCGACATCACCAACGAGCCGGGCTTCCTGATCCCCAATCTGTACCTATGGGCCGGCCGCCCGGACCGCACGGCAGATCGCTTGCTGACCTATCTGCACAAGGCCTTCAAAGATTCGCGCGACGGCATTCCCGGCAACGACGATTCGGGCGCGATGTCCAGCTGGTATGCGTTCCAGTCGATGGGCTTCTATCCGAACGCAGGGCAAGACGTGTACCTGATCGGCACGCCGTCGTATCCGCGCGTGGACATCGATCTCGGTGGCGGCCACACCTTCACCATCGTCGCGGACAACCTCGATGGGCACAGCGTCAATCGCTACATCCAGTCGGCCACGCTCAATGGCCAGCCGCTGGACAACGCATGGTTCCGCCACGGCCAGATCGCCAAGGGCGGTACGCTGAAGCTGGTGATGGGACCGACACCGTCGCACTGGGGCACTACGACACCGCCGCCGTCGCTGTCTGATCCAGGCTTTGCGCTCTGCACGGCCAAGCGTTGATCTCCCGCATCGCGCCGGCGAGACCGGCGCGATCTCCACATGATTCCAGGATGTCTGCCATGCTTCTCCGCCACTCTATTTCATGGTCGCTGTTTGCGCTGACCGCCGTTGCGCTGGTGTCGCCGGCGGTTGCCGACGATGCACTGCGCATCAACCAGATCCAGGTCATCGGCACCCACAACAGCTACCACATGGGCTTTGCCCCCAGTGCCACGCGCCTGATGCAACTTGAAGCACCGCAAGCGCTCGCCGCCATCGACTACAGCCATCCCGCGTTGACCAAACAGCTCGACGACGGTGTGCGCCAGATCGAGCTCGATGTGTTTGCCGATCCCAAGGGCGGCAAGTACGCGCATCCGTCGATCTCGCACATGATCGACCTGGCCGGCCTGCCGGACGATCCGCCGCTGGCGGGCCCAGGCGTATTCGATCAACCCGGCTTCAAAGTGATGCACATCCAGGACATCGACCAGCGCAGCACCTGCCAGCCGTTCACCGCCTGCCTGAGCGAAGTGCGCGCGTGGTCCAAAGCGCATCCGCAGCACGTGCCGATCTTCATCCTGGTCGAAACGAAAGAGGGTGCCTTGCAGGCGAAGATCCCCAGCGTCACGCCCGATCCGTTCACGCCTGCGGTGTTCGATGCATTGGACAAGGAGATCGCCTCCGTGTTCTCCGCCGACGAAATCATCACCCCTGACCAGGTGCGCGGTAGCCATGCCACGCTCGACGAAGCCGTGCGCGAAGGCGGCTGGCCGACCCTGACCAAGGCCCGCGGCAAGGTGGTCTTCCTGCTCGACCAGCGCAAGGCCGAGGCCACCTACCTCGAGGGGCATCCGGTGCTGAAAGATCGCCTGATCTTCACCAATGCCGAACCGGGGGCCCCGGACGCAGCCTTCACCGAATGCAACGAGTGCACCGCAGCGCAGATCAACGAACTGGTGCATCGTGGTTATCTGGTGCGTACGCGTTCGGACGACCCGGAGCAGGGGCAGGGCAAGCGCAATGACGGCACGCGACGCGACGCCATCATCAACAGCGGCGCGCAGATGATCAGCACCGATTACCCTGCGGGCGAGCCGTCAGATCACGGTTATCAGGTGGGCTTGCCCGATGGCGTTGCCGCGCGGTGCAACCCCGTACTCGTGCCGGATGCCTGCAAGGGCAAGACGCTGGAGAAGCTGGCGAAGCATTGAATCTACCGGGTGGCCCGTTGCCGATCGGGCGGGCCACTGCGCGGCAGAGCTGCACTTGCGACTGGAGGAAGTTCTTGCGGCGTCGAGTCGCCCACTGCGCAGCCCAGATTTATCCCCGCAAACCAAGGTGCTCATCGCAAGTCTTGAGGCCCATGTGACTTGCGGCACTACTGGCTTATCAGGCGGCCGATGCAACCTGTAGGTGGTGTCGAGCGTGACGGACTGAACCAGCGGGTGATCGGTGCGCGCAATCCTCCGACGAGTAGCGCTTATTCTCGCGAGTGCGGCTTTGGCGCTCGTTGTGATCATGGGCGGATTGGCTCTTGCGTTCCACGTCAATTTCCATCGCGCTGCGCCAGAGGCTGGTTATCCGAAGCCTGCCTCGCCGCTTGAAGCGCAGCAGCAGGATGTCGACTATTTCGCCAAAGTGGTGGCGCGCGATCGCGCTTTTTCAACGGCTGACCGCCAAAAGGCGGAAGCACGCATCGCCGCCCTGAGGGGCCTGCCAAGTGCGCTGCCGCCAGCCAAGTTGCACGTGGCGCTAATGCAGGTGATGGCACTGGCCGACAATGGTCATACGCGAATGGATGCAACGGCCGACCAAGGCACGCTGATCGTTCCGCTAAGGGTGACGCGCTTCGCGGAAGGTTTTTACGTGACCCGGGCGGCGAATGCGTATCGCGACATGCTCGGCGGCCGCGTGATGAGCATCGACGGCCATCCGATCGATCAGATTCTGCTTCAGTTGGATACGCTTCGTGGCGGCGTGGAGGCATTTCGTCGGGAAAACGATGCGACCTACATCAGCGTGCAGGACTTGCTCTATGGCTTGGGCATCGCCGCCGAGCCCAAGGCGTCGAGCTGGACTGTGCTGCTGCCTGACGGTCGAACGGTGACGCGTCCGCTGGACGCCTATTCGATGCACAAGGACGAGGGCATGCCTCTGGAAGGGCCCTGGCTGTCGCCTGAGTTGGGCAAGGGCATCGAGCAAGTCTGGAGCGCTTACCATCCACAATCCGCCGAGCTGCCGCCAACGTGGCGGGATCTCGATAATCCCTACCGGATATTCCCCGCAGCGGGCAGCTGTGCCCAGGTTGTGCAACTGCAGAGTATCGGGGACGTCGGCAGCCACCGGATTGCGCCGTTTCTCGCCGCGGCGGAAGCGACGCTTCATGCAAACCCGCCTTGCGCCGTGATACTCGACCTGCGTGGCGATGGTGGTGGCGATTACACCAACACCTGGCACCTCGCACATGCGCTACCGAACCTGCTCGCGCCGGGCGGTCGCATTTTCGTACTCACCAATTCGCAGACGTTTTCCGCTGCCATCACGACGGCTGCATTCGTCAAAGACGCTGGCGGTGACCGAGTCACCATCATTGGGGAGCCCGTCGGCGATCGCTTGTCGTTCTTCTCCGAGGGCAGCCAAGCCTGCTTGCCCAATCTAAAGGTATGCGTTTACGCACAGACGGCGAAGCACGACTACCAGCAGCCCTGCGACAACTGGCGCGTATGCTTTTGGCTCAACTGGTTCTATCCGGTCAGGGTGAAGAGTCTGCAGCCGGATATCGTCGTGCCGCTCAGATTTGAAGATTGGAGCGGAGGCAAGGACGCAGCCTATGAGACGGCACTTCAGCTGGCTATGCGCCCGGCCCGCAAGATGTAAGTTCGCGGCCAGGACTCCCGCGTGAACAAACGCGCGCAAAAGTGCGCCGTGCCCCCGATTTCGCAGCTACGCAGGCTCTCATCGAGGATCCCGCTGAATCCCCTCTGATAACTTCATAAATCCCTGCCGTTCCGCGAGTTAGGATCTTTCCATCGAGTGCGGGGCATGGCTTAGCGGGGCTTCTGACCGCGACGCCTGACGCCATCGCTTATCGGCGGAAACGCTCTGATTGAAGGTCGCGGAGGATTTGGTATGACCGTCTGGGATAGTGCGCAGCGCCTGCGCGATGAAAGGTTACGTGCAGGGGCGGTGTTCGCGCAGGGCAAGCGCGTCGCAAAAGCAGACGCCACGGCCTTGCTCGAGGCGGTTATTCGGCCTGGCGACCGGGTATGTCTTGAAGGGGACAACCAGAAGCAGGCCGACCTGCTGGCGAGCGCGCTGGCTGCCGTCGACAAAGGCAGAATCCATGACCTGCACATGGTGCAATCGGGCGTGGTGCTACCCGAGCACCTGGATCTCTTCGAGCTCGGCATCGCCAAACGCCTCGACTATGCCTACTCGGGGCCGCAGTCCCAGCGTATCGCGAAACTGCTTTTTGGCGGCAAGATCGAGCTTGGTGCGCTACACACGTATCTCGAGCTGTTCGCACGTTATTACGTCGACCTCACGCCCCAGGTGGCTTTGATTGCTGCGGTCAGCGCCGACCGCGAGGGCAATCTCTACACCGGGCCCAATACCGAGGACACCCCGGCCATCGTTGAAGCCACCGCGTTCAAGGATGGGATCGTCATTGCGCAAGTCAACGAGATTGTCGACAAACTGCCCCGTGTCGATATCCCCGGCGACTGGGTGAACTTTGTCATCGAAAGCGGAAAGCCTTTCTACGTCGAGCCGCTCTTCACGCGGGATCCCGGTGCCATCACGGAAACTCAGATTCTTACTGCCATGCTGGCCATCAAGGGGATTTATGCGCCTTATGGTGTGCAACGCCTCAATCACGGTATCGGCTTCAACACGGCGGCCATCGAGCTGTTGCTGCCCACCTACGGCGAACGCCTGGGGCTGAAAGGAAAAGTGGCCAGCCATTGGGCGCTCAATCCGCATCCCACGTTGATCCCTGCGATCGAATCGGGTTGGGTGCAGCAGATCCACAGCTTTGGTTCGGAAGTGGGTATGGACGCCTATATACAGGCGCGGCCCGACGTGTTCTTCACCGGCCCCGATGGCTCCTTGCGCTCCAATCGCGCGATGAGCCAAACCGCCGGCCTGTATGCCTGCGACATGTTCATCGGCTCCACCTTGCAGATCGACTTGCATGGCAATTCCTCCACAGTCACCGCCGACCGCGTGGCGGGCTTTGGCGGCGCTCCCAACATGGGCAGCGACGCACGCGGCCGGCGCCATCCCAGCCAGCCCTGGTTGCAGGCGGGCAAGGAGGCCGATCCCGATAGTCCCTCTGCGTTGCGTCGCGGGCGAAAGCTGGTCGTGCAAATCGGCGAGACATTTGGCGAGAAGAACGCACCGCTGTTCGTTGAGCACCTGGATGCCTTGAAACTGGCGGAAAAGCTCGACCTGGAACTGGCGCCGGTCATGGTCTATGGCGACGACGTGACCCACATCGTCACCGAGGAGGGTATTGCCAACCTCCTGCTGTGCCGAAGCAACGATGAGCGCGAGCACGCCATCCGCGGCGTCGCCGGCTATACCGAGGTAGGGCGGGCACGCGACAAGAAACTCGTGCAGCAGTTAAGAGAGCGCGGCGTGATTCGACGCCCGGAAGATCTGGGCATCGACCCACTCGACGCCGATCGCCGCTGGCTGGCAGCGCGTTCCATCAAGGACCTGGTGCAGTGGTCCGGCCATTTGTACGCACCGCCGTCCAAATTCCGAAATTGGTGAGGAGACCCATCGTGGAAACACTCAACTACCGCAACAAGGCGCAGCAGCGCGCGAAGGGCACGAGGAGCCAGGCCATTGTCGGCGTGGTGGCCTCCGGCAATCTGGAAGTGCTGGTGGAACGCATACTTCCCGACGGGGAGTGTGAAGTGGATATTCGCACCGCTGCCGAAGGTTTCGGCGATGTGTGGCAGGCCGTGATTTCCGACTTTGTCGAACGCCGCTCGCCGGGCGGGTTGAAGCTCTCCATCAACGACGGCGGCGCGCGACCCGACACGGTCGCGCTCCGGCTGGCCCAGGCCCTGAGCGCCGTGGAAGGAGACCGCACATGAGTACGCTCGCCTTGGACAACGCGCAAGTCGAACGCCAGCCCTTTGTATCCACCGATAGCTGGTACGAGGCCTCGGCCAGGCAGCGCGTGGAAGGGCTGCTCGACGCCAACAGCTTCGTGGAATTCCTTGGCCCGGAGGCGCGCGAGATGAGTCCGCATCTGTCGCTGTTCAATCTGCCCGAGCAGTTCGACGACGGCATGGTCGTGGGATGGGGCCGGATCGATGGCGCGCCCGTGCTCGTCGCTGCACAGGAAGGTCGTTTCATGGGCGGCGCGTTTGGCGAAGTGCATGGTGCCAAATTGACCGGGCTGTTGCGTGCCGCCCGCGACATCGCGTCGGTACCGGTGCTTATCCTGTTCGACACCGGCGGCGTGCGCCTGCAGGAAGCCAATGCCGGCGAGTTGGCGATTGCCGAGATCATGCGCGCGTTGATGGAAGCGCGCTTCGCCGGCGTGCCGGTGGTGGGCCTGGTGGGCGGTCGTTCGGGATGCTATGGCGGCGGCGGATTGATCGCAGGCAGCTGTTCGGCCCTGGCGGTGTCGGAACAGGGACGCATCAGCGTCTCCGGGCCCGAAGTCATCGAAACCAACCGCGGAGTGGAAGAGTTCGACTCCAAGGATCGCGCCTTGGTATGGCGCACCATGGGCGGCAAGCACCGTCGCCTTATCGGTGGCGTGGATGTGTTCGCCGACGACACCATCGAAAGTTTCCGGGATGCCGCCCGCTACCTCATCGAGCTGGTGCCAACACTGACCCTCGACACGTTGGAGGCGGAGCAGGCTCGGCTTGCGCAACGTATCCGTGACTTTGGTGCTTGCGCCGATGCGCTCGATGTCTGGCGCGCATTGGGAGCGACCGAACCGGAAAGCATTCCCGCCTTGTCCTACGAAGCATTCGTGGCACTCGCCAATCGACTTCAGGAGCCTCGTCATGACGCTCGATAAGATTCTCGCCTCGCTGTTTCCCCATGGTCACGACGTCGTGCGCGAGAGTGGCTTGATCTCGGGGCGTGGCCAACTACCGGATGGCGGATCGATGGTCGTGATGGGTGTCGAAGGTCAGACGCCGGTCGGCATCGAAGAGGCCGCCCGGCTCGCCGGGAACGTCATCGACGTCATCAAGTCGGGTGGCAACGAGCCTATCCTCATGTTGATCGACAGTGGCAGCCAGCGCATGAGCAAGCGCGACGAGCTGCTTGGCATCAACGAGTTCCTGGCGCATCTGGCGAAGTGCCTGATCCTCGCCGACAAGCTGGGGCACCGCACGATTGGTTTGCTCTATGGGCATACAGCCGCGGGGGCATTCATCGCCACGGCACTGGCAACTCGCACGTTGCTCGCGCTGCCTGGTGCAGAGCCGGCGGTGATGGATCTTCCTTCGATGTCGCGTGTAACCAAATTGTCGATCGAAGTGCTGGAGGAGAAGGCCAAGTCCACACCGGTGTTTGCACCTGGACTGGACAACCTGTTTCAGACGGGCGCCGTGGCGGTCACGCTGGATCCGGATCGCTCGCTCGCCGATCAACTGCAGGCCCAACTATCCCGCCCCTTTGAGCGCGATGACAACCGCGACCAGCTCGGCGCCGAACGCAATGGTCGCCCCAAGGCTGCCGATATCGCGAGGCGTGTCCATGAACTTGCACGCGCCGCAGCCTGATCCGCTGCTGCAACGGCATCGGCTGGTTCGCGTTCGGGTCGCCGCGTGGAACGCGTGGCTGGCATCGCACAGCGATCTTGCGGATGAGCCGTTGCTCCCGGGCTGGGCGGATCGCGGCTGGCCGCTCATCGTGCGTCGCCCCGCACCTGGCGACGGTGGTGGGTTGCCGCTGGGCTTGCCGCTGCCGCCTTCGGCGGGCAAGCGACGTATAGCCGTACAGATGGCAGCTGGCGACATCGTTGCAACAACCTCGCTGCCCACGCTGGCCGAATGCGTCGATACGGCACCGTCCGCCTGGCAGGCGAGCCTGCGACAACTGGCGACTCTCGCAAAGGCATATGACGTAGAGGCTCGTGTGTTCGGTAGCTTGGCATGGCAGCGCATCACAGGTCTGACGTATCTGAGTCCGGGCTCCGATCTCGATATCGTCTGGACGCTTCCAGATCGCAATCGGATCGGCTGGTTTCTTTCGGATCTTGCTGATATTGATGCGCACGCCCCGGTACGCATCGATGGTGAACTTCTGCGTGCCGATGGCGCCGGCGTGAACTGGCGCGAACTGCACTCAGGTGTGCCTGAGCTGATCGTCAAAAGTGCTGCTGACGTGCTCTTGTGTCCACGCGCATCGTTTATTGGAATCCCCTCATGAAGGCACGCTTGTCCGTTGCGCCGATTTTTCCGATGGCTGGCCCCTTGCCTGTTGCTTCATTCCAGGAGCGCGTGGCGGCATCGGCCGAGCGCAGTTTGATGCTTGAAATCGAAACGTGGCCAAAGCCCGGGCTCGTGAGCCACGTTGATTCAGGAAGCCATACGGATATGGACGCCGATACCTTCAGGCGTAGCGCATCCGCTCTGCGGCCTTACTTTGCCGCCTTGGTCGATGCGGGCATGCGCGACGCATCCATGGCAACGCTACGCAAGATCGGCTTGCGCGCCGAACACGCCATGCTTGCCGCCACCGGTGGTGTGAATACGCACCGTGGCGCCATCTTTGGCGTGGGCTTGCTCTGCGCGGCGGCTGGGCTGCGCGAGGAAGCGGGTGAAACATTGGGCGCCGTGGTCGAGCGTCGATGGGGCAGGGAGATTCTTGCTGGTCCACGGCTGTCCCATAGTCATGGCGAAATGGCCGGCGTGCGCTATGGTGCGGGTGGCGCCCGCCAGGAGGGCGCGCAAGGGTTTCCCAGCGTGTATCAGGTTGGCCTGCCTGCGCTGCGCGATGCGCAATGCCTTGCGCCGGGCGATCATGAGGCAGCACGTGTGCAGGCGTGTTTCTCCCTGATCGCTGCCCTCGAAGACACGAATCTATTGCATCGTGGCGGCGCGGAAGGCTTGCGTTTTGCGCAGCAAGCAGCGAAGGCTTTTCTCGATAAAGGCGGCGTTGGCGACCCGGCATGGTCGCAGCGTGCCGAACGCATTCATCGAGCGTTTGTGCGGCGTCGCCTTAGTCCGGGCGGCGCGGCAGATCTTCTGGCCATGAGTGTCTTCGTGATGGCGCTGGATAAGTTGCCATCGCATAGCCTTGCTGCCGGGATGGCATGATCATGGCGCTCGCCATTCTCTGCTCCGGGCAGGGCGGTCAACATCCCGGCATGTTCGACCTGACAGGCGATGCCCCTCAAGCCACGTCACTGTTTGAGCATGTCTCGGTGCAGCTCGGCGGCGATCCCCGCCTCCTGGTAAAGCAAGCCGCCCTGGATATGCTTCACCTCAATCGGACGGCTCAACTGCTTTGCACGTTGCAGGCACTAGCTGCGGCCACGCTGCTCGATAGCATCCTTCCGAGACAGCACTGCCTGGCAGGCTATAGCGTGGGTGAAGTGGCGGCCTGGGGCGTGGCGGGTTTGATAGGAGCCGTCGACACGCTCGACCTGGTCGATGCGCGGGCCCGCCTGATGGATGCGGAAAGCCACGGTGACGAAGGCATGCTCTTCATTCGCGGATTGGATAGCGCGAGTGTCGACAAGTTATGCGAAGGCCGCGAGGCAGCCATAGCTATCTGCAATCCCGGCAACGCCTGGGTACTCGCCGGTCGGAAAGGCGCACTGGATATCATTGCCCACGAGGCCGCCAGGCATGGCGCCTTACGCGTCTCCTCCATCCCCGTGAACGTGCCTTCCCACACCTATCTGCTTGCCAACGCCTCTGTCGCTTTCGATCGAACCCTGGCAGACGTCCACCTTCAAACCGCACGCCAACCAAGCGTTCGTCTCTTCAGCGGCATCGATGGCGACCCCGTGCTGGACCCCGCCAACGATCTGCATAAGCTCGCTCTGCAAATATCGCATCCCATCCAATGGGATAGATGTCTGGCTAGCTGCGTGGAAGCCGGCGCCACCGCTTTTCTAGAACTGGGACCCGGCCGCGCACTCGCCGAGATGGCCGCCGGTGCCTACCCCGAACTTCCCGCGCGCAGCCTCGACGATTTTCGTTCGGTCAGTGGCGTGCTCGCTTGGTTGGCGCGAGTCATGGGATCGGCGTGAGTGGCTGCGAGATGTCTAACTCTGGTAATGCGCGAGCGTTAAAGGAGCGCCGAGGCCTCTTGCTCACCCACGTCCTCCTCGCCTGATTGACTAAAGGAACGCGAACATCAGCTTTGCGTCGCCTTGAGCCACTAGCTGTTGTGCGTTCAATCCGCCTAGTTCCCGAATGAGCGTAGACCAAAAGACAGTCTTCGATAGCCGATCTCGCACACTCCAAAGGGCGCAGCGCGGGTTGCCGGCGACAGCGGCGAGTTGATGAGAATAATCTGGCCAGCGTCGATGTTGCCCGATGCTGGTTGGTCGACACGATCGTCTCTAAACAGCCCGCCGAGACGAGCTGGCCATGCATTTGGCGAGCACATCGAAGACGCGCTTGTCGACGCATTGAGAGACGTTGAAGCGCAGATAACGGCCAGCATTCTGCGACACGCTGAAGACATTGCCGGGTGCCAGCATCATGCCTTGCTCAAGCGCGCGCTTGGCGATGTCTCCGGAGTCGAGTTCACCGGGCAATTTCGCCCAGAGGAACATGCCTGACTCGGGGCGCGTCCAAAGGCTCAACCCGAGCTTTTCAAGCTGCACCGTTGTGGTGGCCATCGCTCGCGCGAGGCGAGGGCGCAAGGCGTCAAGGTGGCGCCGGTAGTGGCCATTGGTCAGTAGACGACACGTGATCTGCGCAGACAGGTCGCTGGTACCAAAGCTGGTGGCAAGCGTGAGATTCGTCAAACCTTCGATCCACTCGTGTCTTGCCACGATGAAGCCGCAGCGTAGCGATGCGGAGAGCGTCTTGGAAAAGCTACCCACATAGATGACGCGGTCGAGCCCATCGAGTGCGGCCAACCCGGGCATGGGGCGACTGTCAAAGTCTGCACTGATGCCGTCTTCGACAAGAACAAGGTCATGTGCCTCGGCAAGTTTGAGCAGCCGATGCGCAGTGCCGACGCTGACGCTTGCGCCGGTTGGGTTGTGCAGCACCGCCGTAGTCAGATAGAGCTTGGGACGATGCTCGATGCAGGCAGCGGCGAAACGATCCAGATCCGGTCCACTCTCCGTATAGGGAATGCCCACCATATGGACACGCTGCGCCTGCAACGTGGACTGGAAGTTGAAGTAGCAGGGGTCATCGATCAACACCGTATCGCCGGGCTGCAAAAGAAAGCGACAAATGGTGTCGATGGCACGGGTGGCCGAATCCGTGAGCAACATGGTGCCGGGATCCGCGCTTATGCCACGTTCGTTCAAGCGCCGCGCCAACTGCTCGCGCAGGGGGAGAAAGCCCTTTGGCGTACTGTATCGGGTGAGGTTGGTGCTCTGCTCGCGCGAAATACTCCGCATGCTGCTCCGTAGCATGTCGCCCGGCAGCCAGTCGCCCGGCAGCCATCCGCTGCCAGGCAGCAATGCCGGGGCAGGGGAGACCAGTGATTGGTGCGCAATCCAGAGTGGATCAATCGCACGGTCAAACTGTGGGCCGCCATCCTTCAAGTGGAACGGGCGGGTGCGGGTGGCGGCAAAGAAGCCGGAACCAGGTTTGGCCATGACCTCGCCTGTGGCGACCAGGCGGTCATAAGCCTCCACCACCGTGGACTTGGAAACCTTGAGGTGCTCGGCGAGCCATCGAATGGAGGGGAGGCGGATGCCTGGTGCTGCGGCAATGCGCTGACGAATCGCAGCCATGGCTGTTTCGGTTCGCGTCGGCTCTTTCATTTGACTGCCCATCCGTACTTAAACCTTCACCAGTACAGTTTGGTCAAATTGTACTGATCCGTGACTGCCAAGTCGAAGGCCTTCTTGCGACAAATATTGGCAAGAAGTCAACGAAAGGCAGCACTCATGATTTATCCCGATGTGACACGTGCGATTGGCCGCACGCCCCTGGTCGAGCTGTCGAAGTTTGCCCCGGGTGCTCACGGTCGCTTGCTCGCCAAGCTTGAGATGCAAAACCCCTGGGGCAGTGTGAAGGATCGTGTCGGCCTGGCGTTGATCGAAGACGCGGAAGTGCGCGGGCTGATCGCACCCGGCTCGACACTGATCGAAGCTACTGCTGGCAACACGGGCATGGCATTGGCCGGCGTGGCCGCCGTCAAAGGCTATCGCCTGATTCTAGTCATGCCCGAAGTGATGTCGGAGGAGCGCGTGGTGGTGTTGCGCCGCCTTGGCGTCAATGTTCGATTGACGCCCGGCATTCTGATGGCCGATGCCGTTCGCCACGCCGAACAGTTGCACCGAGAGACGCCCCGCAGCTTTCTGGTCAATCAATTCACAAACCCGAGAAACGTGGCCATACATCGACAAACGACAGCCGAGGAAATCTGGGCCGACACCGACGGCAGCGTCGATGTTTTTGTGGCGACGGTGGGGACAGGCGGCACGCTTATGGGCGTGGGAGGTATGTTGAAGGAGCGTCGGCCAGGCGTGCACATTGTCGCCGTGGAGCCGGCGTCCTCGGCGGTACTGTCGGGCGGCCTGAGCGGGCAGCACCGTATACCGGGCATCGGTGCCGGATTCGTCCCGCCACTGTTCGATAGAAGCATCGTCGATGAGGTCATCACCGTCTCGGATGACGATGCCCTCGCCACAACGCGCCTTCTGGCGCGACGCGAAGGCATCTCCGCCGGCATCTCCTCGGGCGCCGCCATACACGCCTCACGCGTTGTATTGAAGCGACCCGAGATGACCGGACGAACCGTCGTGACAATTTTGCCCGATACCGGCGATCGCTATGTGCGCTCCGGCATATTCGGCGACGGCGCATGACGCGGCCGCCGATGCCGTTTTTTGCGCCGCCGCCGCGGTGCTTTTTTGACGCGATCATCTGTACCTGTCCTCCGTCCGGACAGTACCCGTCAAAACGCACCGAACTGTCACTATGCCCATACGCTAACGTATGGACAATGGCAGCCGCGTCTATTCGGCCATCCCGGGCGCCGGTGACGTCATGAACAAGCAAATCGATACCGTTGGAGCGTGAAGATGATCTGTTTCCCCGACGAGAGCCGCGACGTCGGCGTGGTTTCGCGCGAAGTGCTGATGGCCGAAGGTGGCATGACGTTCTTGCATGGCATGTTGTCGGGCCGTCATCCATGCGCGCCCTATGCCGACACCATGGATATGGACCTGGCTGAGGTCGAGGAGGGTCGCGTCGTTTTTGCCGGCAGACCGTCGGCGCGCTTCTTCAATCCGGTGGGCACCATCCAGGGCGGATGGGCGGCCACGATCCTGGACGCGGCCATGGCTCATAGCATCCATACGACCTTGAAGGTCGGCGAAAACTATACGACGGTCGAAATGAAGATCAACTTCGTTCGCCCAGTGATGCCGTCGAGCGGCGTCGTTCGTTGCGAAGGTAGGCTGATCCATCGCGGCGGCAGGATCGCGACGAGTGAGGGTCGCCTGTTCGATGACCGCGGCAGGCTGCTCGCGCACGGCAGCGAAACTTGCATGATCTTTTCGGCGAGCCCCGCGGAATGAATCCGCAGTCCATCGACAACCTACGAGCGTCTGCGCCGAGTGTTCCAGCCTCACGGAGAACGTCAATGAATCCGATTCCACAACAACTGTTGATTGCGGGCACGGTGCTGTTCCTGCTCAGCCTGCTTGTGGCCTTTGTCATACCGATAGTGGCCAATCCGCGCATGGGCGTCGCCGCGCACGTTGCGGGCCTGCAGAGCGGCATGGCGCTGTGGGCAATGGGCTTGATGTGGCAGCAAATGGTGTTGCCACAAGCGGCACAGCGAACCGCTCAGATCACGGCGACAGCGGGCCTATATGCCATTTTTGCCAGCATTCTGCTCGCGGCGGTGTGGGGCGCTAGTCGGGCGTTGCCTATTGCCGGGGCCGGCCATCAGGCAAGTCGGCTGCGCGAGCTGGCGGTCACGATGCTGATCGCTGGAGGCTCCCTGGCTATTACGGTCGCCGTGGTGATCGTGCTTTGGGGTTTGTGTGCATCGAAACTCTGAAACTCGCTCTCTTTCCTTTTGGGGCTGTGAGGAAGAATCATGCAGTATTCGCAAGTGCTGGACACGGTTCGCCCGATAGAGGGCATGTGGACCGCTGACGTTTCCGATCAATGGGCACAGGGGCGAACGATCTTTGGCGGTCTTCAGGCGGCCATCGCGATGCGTGCGATGCGCGGCTTGATTCCGCTGTCAGTGCCGCTGCGCGTTCTGCAGACCAGTTTCATTGCGCCAGTGCCGCCGGGGCCTATACACATCGAAGCGAACGTGCTGCGCATGGGTAAATCGGTGCTCCACGCAGAAGCGCGCATTCTCGATCGAGGCCATACCGCATGCCTGGTGGTCGGCACCTTCGGGCAATCGCGTCACTCCATGATCGATATTCAATTGCCGAGGCCTGACGCGCCGCCCGCGGAAGAGGGCGCGTCGATGCCGTACATTGAAGGTGTCCTGCCTCGCTTCGTCGAACACATGACGATGCGCTGGTCCCCGGAGGTGACGATCTTCACGGGTGCAACGAAACCGAAAACACAGATCTACGTGGGATTCCGAGATGAGCCCTACGCCGGGCCCGGTGTGTTGGGAGAGGCGCAGATCATCGGCTACGCCGACACCATCCCATCACCCGGCCTATCACTGGTCAATCAACCGACCAACGCGAGCTCGCTCAGCTGGACGTTGGAGATGCTCACCGACGACTGCGGTCCGGCACGCAAAGGACTTTGGCATCATGGATGCCGTGGTGGAATCGGGGCGGGACGGTTATTTGAACCAGAGCGCCGTGCTGTGGAGCCCGGAGGGGAAGCCCATCGCGCTGAGTCGACAGAGCGTGGCGATATTCGACTGAGAAAGGGGCGTTGGCGAGAGTACGGTGATCCGAGGTTGTTTTTCTGCTCCGTCGCTGCCGGTCGTCCTTTCGCAACGTCGTCGACCATCGCCCTATCGGCTCGGCGATAGTAAGGACGGCGACGGGCGCCACGAAGAACTCGCACCCGGACGAACGTCGATGTTTGGCGCCAGCTGGGCGCTGTGCGGCGAGCGCGAACGTCAATCCAACGGCCGCACCCAGATATTGCGGAAGCTGATCGCGCCTGAAGGGTCGCCATGCGCCTGCAGTTTGATGGGAGCGTCCGCATAGGGCTTGTACTTGGGCTTGCCGATGTAGAAGGTTTCGCCGGCCAGCTGGGTGTGGTTCTGCACCAGTACGCCGTTATGCAGCACCGTCACGTAGCCCGGTGATTTCAGCGAGCCGTCGGCGGCGAATACCGGTGCGGTCCACACGATGTCGTAGCTTTGCCATTCGCCCGGCGGACGCATGGCGTTGACCAGCGGCGGCGCTTGCTTGTAGATGCTGGCCGCCTGGCCGTTGACGTAGGTCTTGTTGTTGAAGGAATCGAGGATCTGAACCTCGTAGCCCTCGTCGCCCGGTCCGGTGGAGGCGAGGAAGAGGCCGCTGTTTCCGCGCGCCTGGCCTTCGCCGGTAATGTCCTTGGGTACCTGCCATTCCAGATGCAGCTGGTAATTGCGGAAGTGCTGCTTGGTCTGGATGTTGCCACTGGCCTTGTCGACCGTGACCACGCCGTCATGCACTTTCCAATGCGCCGGAAGATGGTCTTTGGACGTCTCCCATTGACTGAGGTCGCGTCCGTCGAAGAGCACGATGGCGTCGGACGGTGGTGCGGCATCCTGCTTGCCGGGCGTGACGACCTTGGGAAGGGGTTCCCACTGTTCGGTCGCCTTCGGGTCGGTCGGTTCGGCTGTCTGCGCGTGCACGGTGGCTCCGACGATGGAAAATGCCAGCAGATTTAGGGCGAGGGCGATGGGCTTCATAGGTGTTCCCGTGGCAGGTTCATACCGTGCAGATGCGAACGGCGTCGGCGAATGAGGCGAAGGGGTCGGGGTTGGCGGGTGTGAATTCGTGTGCGATGAAACCCTGGAAGCTGGCGTCCGCAATCGCCTTGGCCACCGCGTGGTAATTCAGCTCCTGCGTGCCGTCGATCTCGTGCCGACCCGGTACGCCGCCGGTGTGGAAGTGCCCGATCCAGGTGAGGTTGTCGCGCACGGTGCGGATCACATCGCCCTCCATGATCTGCATGTGATAGATGTCGTACAGCAGCTTGACGTTGGGCGAGGCCACGCCCTTCATCACGGCCACGCCGAAGGCCGTGCTGTCACCTTGATAGCCGTGATGATCGACCTTGCTGTTGAGCAATTCCACGCAAAGCGTGATGCCGTTCTCCGCCGCATAGGGCGCAATCTTCGAGAGACCTGCGATGCAGTTGTCGCGCGCCTGGGCCTCGTCGATGCCGGCAACGCGGTTGCCGAACATGGTGATCAGGTTCTTGACGCCTGCGCGTTTGGCAAGGGGAATAGTGTCTTCCAGCTCCTTCAGCAGCACGGCGTGGTTGGCGGGATCGTTGAAGCCCATCGCGATGAAATTCTCGCGTCGCGTGGGATACCCCATGGAAACCGCCAAGCCGTGATCGGCGACGATCGACCATTCATCCACATGGACAAGGTCGACTCCCTGGAAGCCCAGAGGCCGAATGCGGCTGCACAACTGCGGCAACGGCTCGCTCGATGTCCAACGACTCAACGACTGCCGCAGACGTCCCGCGCGCACGCTCGTCGACGCGCTGCTCGATGCAGCAGGCGCCGATGCCAGGGCGGCCGTGGCGCCGAACGCCGTGGCCGCGGCGATGCACTTCAGTGCGGCTCGGCGGCTGAGGCCCAGGGATTCATCGATCATGGTTCAGACAATCCAAGGATGTGCCGGTTGAAGTCGGGATCCGCCGCCGTGGCGACGAAATCGTCGAAGGCATGATCGGTCACCTTGATGATGTGCTGCCGGATAAAGGCCGCGCCTTCCTTCGCGCCTACTTGCGCATCCTTCAGGCAGCACTCCCATTCGAGCACGGCCCAGCCCGGGTAATCGTACTGGGCGAGCTTGCTGAAGATCGCGCCGAAATCGATCTGCCCATCGCCCAGCGAGCGGAACCGCCCCGGGCGATCGATCCAGCTCTGATAGCCGCCGTAGACGCCGGCACGGCCATTGGGACGAAACTCCGCGTCCTTCACATGGAACGCGCGAATACGCGAATGGTAGATATCGATAAAGGCCAGATAGTCCATCTGCTGCAGGACCATGTGGCTGGGGTCGTACAGAATATTGGCGCGAGGGTGCTGATCGACCGCATCGAGGAAACGCTCGAAGGTGACGCCGTCATGCAGGTCTTCACCCGGATGAAGTTCGAAACAGACATCCACGCCCGCTTCGTCGAACGCATCGAGGATCGGACGCCAGCGCTTGCCGAGTTCGGCGAACGCCTGGTCGATCAGGCCGGCAGGGCGCTGCGGCCAGGGATAGAACAAATGCCAGGCCAGCGCGCCGGAGAAGGTGGCGTGCGCCGAGAGCCCCAGGTGCTGGCTGGCCTTCGCGGCCAGCTTGAGCTGTTCAACCGCCCATGCCTGCCGTTCCGGCGTGTTGCCGCGCAAGGCCGGCGGCGCGAAGCCGTCGAACAACCGATCGTAGGCAGGGTGCGAGGCGACCAATTGTCCCTGCAGATGGGTCGACAATTCGGTGACGACAAGCCCGTGCTCCGCCAACGTACCGGCGACATCGTCGCAATACGTCTTGCTCGCCGCTGCCTGCTCGAGATCGAACAGACGGCGGTCGTTAGAGGGGATCTGCACACCGACAAAGCCCATCGAGGCAGCCCACTGCGCGATGCTTGGCAACGTGTTGAACGGCGCCTCGTTGCCTGCGTACTGGGCAAGAAAAATGGCCGGACCCTTGAGTGTCTTCATGCGCGCATACCTGGCAATCGCGTTGGCCCCATGGATCAGAGCGTCAATACCGTTTCTACTGCCCATGCGCGGCCGTTGCCGGCCTGGGCCAGCGGCACGTCGGCGTGGTAGGCGCCCGGCACGGCGGCGTATTGCAGCACCTGCGTGCAGCCGGGCTCGGACATGAAGAAGCCCAGCATGGCGAGTTTCTTGGTCATCAGGACGAAATTGGCCGCCGACGCCTTCGCGTTGTCCGCCGGTTCGCCCAAGGCCTGTTCGTGCAACTTGCTCACCAGGGCCTTGCGCTGCTTCTCGTCGAGCTGCAGGTACGGCTTGCCGCCGGCGCGATCGAACGCCGTCAGCGAGGCCAGATAGCGTTGTTGCTCTTCATGGGTGTAGACGCTGGTGAACATCTGGTCGATGAAGGCCGGCACGCCGGCATCGACTGCGCCTGGCGTATCGCTGCGCGGGATGATGATATCCACCACCGAGGTCACCAGCTGGTCTTGCGGCGTGTTGAAGAACTTCGGCGCATAGCCCGGCAACTGTGCGGCGGCGTGCGCATCGAAGGTGGCCAGCAGCGACGGCGCCGCTACGGCGCCCATGGCCAGGGCCGAGAAACATTTCAACCATTCACGACGGTTCATGGCGGGATCCTCAGATATTGCCGCGCTTGAGTTCTTCGACCGCGTGGCTGGCTGCACGGGCGGTGAGTGCCATATAGGTCAGCGACGGGTTCTGGCAGGCGGACGAAGTCATGCACGAACCGTCGGTGACGAACACGTTGTTGCAGGCATGCATCTGGTTCCAGCCGTTGAGCACCGAGGTCTTCGGATCGCGTCCCATGCGCGCCGTACCCATCTCGTGGATGGCGGCGCCCACATTGGCCTCGACCTGATAGGTGCGCACGTCACGATAACCGGCGGCCGTCATCATCTCGGCCGCATCGCTGAGGATCTCCTTGCGCATCTGCAGCTCGTTGTCGCCGTGTGCCACGTTGAAGTTGAGCACGGGCAGGCCGTACTTGTCCTTGCGTTGATGGTCCAGGGTCACGAAGTTGCCATGGGAAGGCAGCATTTCGCCAAAGCCCGACATCGAGATCTGCCACGGGCCGGGCTCTTCCGCCGCGCGCTTGAGTTCTTCGCCAAGCAGCGGCTGGTTGACCAGTCGTGCCCAGCTGCGCCGGCTGGCGCCACCCTGATAGCCGAAGCCGCGCAGGTAGGCGCGCTTGTCGCCGCCGACGTTGCGGTAGCGCGGAATATAGAAGCCGTTCGGCCGTCGGCCGGAGTAATAGCGATCCTCATGGCCATCCACCGAGGCGGTCACGCCACCACCGAAAAGGTGATCCATGATGTTGTGGCCGACTTCGCCGCTGTCATTGCCGAAACCATTGGGAAAACGACTCGAGGTGGAGTTAAGAAGGATGTGCGTCGTGCCGAAGGTCGATGCGCACAGAAAGATCACCCGCGCGAAGTATTCGGTCTGCTTGCCGGTTTCGGCATCGAGCACACGCACGCCGCTAGCCTTGCCTTTGACGTTGTCGTAGATCATCTCGTAGACGATCGCATTGGGCACGATGGTCATGTTGCCAGTGCGCTCGGCCGAGGGCAGGGTCGAGGAGTTGCTGCTGAAGTAGCCGCCGAACGGGCAGCCGCGCATGCACAGGTTGCGGTATTGGCAGGTGCCGCGCTGCGGGCTCTGGTCGTGCTTGAGCGGCGCGGAAAGGTTGGCGGTGCGGCCAATGATCAGTTTGCGGCCGAACTTGTCCTCGATCTTGCCGCCGAATTCCTTCTCGACGCCGTTCAATTCCATCGGCGGCAGGAACTGTCCGTCGGGCAACTGCGCAAGGTGTTCGGTCGACCCGCTCACGCCGATGAAATTCTCGACATAGTCGTACCAGGGCGCGAGGTCGGCGTAACGGATCGGCCAGTCCACGCCCACGCCTTCCTTGCCGTTGGCCTCCAGATCCATTTCGCTGAAACGATAGCTCTGCCGGCCCCACATCAGCGAGCGGCCGCCGACGTGATAGCCGCGGAACCAGTCGAACGGCTTGGTCTCCACATAGGGATTGTCGAGATCGTCGACGAACCAATGCTTGGTCGACTGCGTGATGCCGTAGAAGGATGGCCGCGTGTGCACGGGATGGCGGCGGATATCTTCCTGCGTCGGTTCATCGGCGTAGGGAAGCTCCCAGGGCGCCTTCATCGCGGTGGGATACTCGCCATGCTTGACCATCGGGCCACGGTCGAGCACCAGCGTCTTGAGTCCTTTTTCGGTCAGTTCTTTCGCGGCCCAACCGCCGCTGACGCCGGTGCCGACCACGATGGCGTCGTATGTGTTGTTTGCCATGGGAATCCTGAATCGTCGATGGAAATGCGCGGTTCAGCGCAGCGGACGCAGATGGGCGTAGTCGATGCGCGCCGCTTCGAGTTGGCTCACGCGACTGAACGGACCTTCCTGCTCGACAAAGCAATGTTTGAGACCCGACGCATCGGCAGCGGCCATGATCGGCCGGTAATCCACCGTGCCGCGCCCCAGCTCCGCGCCCGGGAATTGGTTGGGCGCGGGCGACGCAAGAAAATCCTTGGCATGCATCAAGGGGATGCGGCCGGGATAGGCCTTGAAGTAGTCCACCGGATTCTTGCCGCCGGCATGCACCCAGCCGCAGTCGAGTTCGAGCTTGACCAGGTTCGCATCGGTTTCGCTCAGCAGCACGTCGTAGAAGGTCTGCCCGTTACCGACGTCGGTGAACTCGTGATGATGGTTGTGATAGGCGTACTGGAGGCCGGCGCTCTTTGCCTTTTCGCCGATCCGGTTGGCGAACTCGGCGGTGCGCTTGGCGTCGTCGCGGGTGTAGCCCGGTTCACCCTTGTCGCCTCTTATCTTGGCCATGTAGCCCGGCAGCATGCTGCTGACGAAGTACGACGTGCCAAGCGTATGCGCCGCTTCCAGGCCGGCATCGACGCCCAGGCTGTCGAAATGAATGCTGGGGCAGGCGAGCCCGGCCTCGTTCAACTGATCGCGTAGCGTCTTGGCGGTGGAGGTGATGATCGCCTCGATCTCGCTGTAACCGATGGCTTTGAGCGTCTTCAGCGTGCCATTCGGATCGTCCTGATACGCCTTGAGCACCATATACAACTGAATGCCCAGCGGCTTGCCCGCGGCGGCGGCAAGAAGCCTGCCCGGGTTGGCGGCGGCGAGCCAGGCGGCGCTGCCAAGCAATGCGGATCGAGCCAGGAACTGCCTGCGGGTCATCATCAACGATTCTCCTGGATGGCCGAAGGGTAGGGGAGGGAGATCAGACGGTGCTGGCGACGGCACGCGCGACAGTCGCTTTGCGATCCTTGAACAGCAACACGAACAGCACGAGTACGAAAGCTGCGCATGCGCCGGCAATCAGCCAGATGCCGTGCCAGTCGTGCATGACGCCGCCTTGCGCCGTGGGGTGCGCATAGGCATCGACGACCACCCCCGACAGCCACGAGCCGACGAACATGCCCAGGCCATAGGTGAGGAACGTGATCAGGCCCTGGGTGGCGGCACGCAGCGCCGACGGCGCCTCGCGATCGATATAGATCTGGCCGACCACGAAGAAGAAATCGAAGCAGATGCCGTGCAGGATGATGCCCAGCCAGAACATCCACATCAGCTGATCCGCATTGCCGAAGGCGAAGAAGGCATAGCGCAGCACCCAGGCCAGCATGCCGACAGCGAGCATGTACTTCACGCCCAGGCGCCGGAAGAACCAGGGGATAAGCAGCATGCACAGCAGTTCCGACATCTGCCCGCCGGTCATCTTGCCGGCCGCGTTGACCACGCCTGCTTCATTGAGGAACAAGTTGGTGAAGGCGTAGTAGAACTGCAGCGGAATGCAGATCAGGAACGAGGCCAGCGCGAATACCGCCATCGAGCGATCCCGCAACAGATGCAGCGACTCCAGCGGCAACGCGTGCTGCCAGGCGAAGCGCTGGTGGCGTGCCAACGGCGGCGTGGCGGGCAGGGTGATGCAATACACCGCCATCGCCACCGACAATCCTGCTGCCAGATGCAACGGCGACGCCGTGGCTTCCACGCCCCAGGTGCCGACGATCAGTCCGACCACGATCCAGCCGATGGTGCCGAACACGCGGATGGCGCCGAACTCTTCGCGTGGATCGTCGATGTGACGCATGGCAAGCGAGGTGGTCAGCGCCAGCGTCGGCATATAGCAGAGGCTGTAGATCAGCAGCACCGCGTAAAGCAGGGCGAAGGCCTGCTGCTGCGCTGCCAGCACCAGCAAGGCCGCGCCGAGCAGATGCAGCACGGCCAGCACGCCGCGCGTATCGAACAGGCGGTCGGCGAGCAGGCCGACAAACAACGGCGAGATCATCGCGCCAATAGCGGTGGTGCCGGCGATCGCACCGATCTCCTGCCCGCTGAAGTGCAGCGTCTTGCCGAGCCAGGTGCCGACAGTGACGTACCACGCGCCCCAGATCGCATATTCGAGCAGCATCATCAAACGAAGGCGCCACTTCATGAGGGTGTCCCTGTAGTGAATTGCGATTCGTCAACGGGTTCGACTGGCTGCCAGATGCCGCCGGAGGCGTCGCTGCGGAGCATGGCGTCGATCACCAGGCTGTTGCGGTAGCCGTCGGCGAAGGTCGGCAATGCGGCGGGCTTGTGTTCCGGCCGGGCGCCATCGCCAATCCATCGATAGGCGTCGGCGATCAGATTTCGAAATGCGTCCGCCCAAGCTTCTGGATGACCAGCCGGCAGATGCGCATAGCTGCGTGCGGAAGGATCGAGCCGGGCGGGATCTTTCGCGATCAACGCATTGGCTTGCGCGTGATGACCCAGCCACAGCTCGTTGGGTTGCTCTTGCCGCCATGCCAGCGACGCCTGGCGGCCGTTGACCTCCAGGCGCAGATCGTTCTTGTGCCCCGGCAAAACCTGGGCAACCACCAGGGAACCGCGCGCGCCGTTGTCGAAACGCAGCAGGACACTCGCGAGATCTTCGCTGGTGATCTTCACTTCGCGTCGCACCGCATCGGTCGACTCAGCGAAAGCCCGGCCAGCGGACGCGGCCACCTGTCGAACGGGCACGGTGGTATGCAGGTCAGCCAGCACCGCGACGATCCGTGAGCCAGTCACATGCTCGGCCAGATCGCACCAGTGCGAGCCGATATCGCCAAGTGCAGAGCTAGCGCCGCCCAGACTCGGGTCGAGGCGCCAGGAATACGTGCGCTCGTCGGTCAACCAGTCCTGCAGGTAGCAGCCATGCACGAACACCAGCGCACCAAGCTCGCCGTTGGCGATCATGCTGCGTGCCTGCTGGACCAGCGCGTGCCCGCGATAATTGAACGTAACGACGTGGGCAAGGCCGGAAGCGCGCGCGGCCTCGAACAACTCGCGGCTTTCCTCGGCACTGCTCGCCAGCGGTTTATCCGAGATCACATGTTTGCCGGCGCGGAGCGCGGCCAGCGAGACCTCTTTGTGCAGGTGATTGGGGGTGGTGTTGTGCACGACGTGCACGGCCGGATCATCGAGCAGGCGTTGATAGTTCTCGTACGCGCGTCCCACGCCCAGTTCGGCGGCGCGCCTCTGGCTCGACTCGGGGCTCGACCCGGCAACGCCAATCACGTCGACGTTCCCAAGGCGGCGAACCGCATCGAGGTGATGCGCCGCAATGAAGCCGGGACCGACCAGTCCCATGCCAAGCCTGCTCATCGAGCGCATCCGGAGCCGCTGCAACTGAGTTGGCAACGGCCGCGCACAGGCGCTGCAAGCGGTGCTTTAGCCATGCACGATACAGGCCGACCCGACATGTCCCCTCCGACGCGATGCTGCGCTCTAGAAATGTATTCGATTACATTTATCCAGCCACTTGCACTTCGGCGCCACTTGCCCTGCGTCTAAAAATGTCTAAATATCGCGGTAAAGCGGCGGGTTTATGTAGCAGATGTGCAAACGCCGGTGCAATGCTTTCATGTAATCCATTACATTGCAGCGCAGCAAACGAAGGCGTTCGCCCGTGAGCAAGCGCCTCGGCAAACAGGTGGCAGGCCGACTGGCGGTGGTATGGTGCGCCAGCGCAGGCGCAACAAGGAGGGGAACCGGTGAGTGGAGATGGCTCCAAGACCAGGCGGCCGGGCAAAGGCTCAGTGGCCAAGATGGCGAAGCAGCCCGCGCGCGTGCGCACGGTCAAAGAGATTGCCGCCGCCGCCAATGTTTCGGTCGCCACCGTCTCTCGCGCCTTGCAGCGCCCGGAGATCGTCAGCGAAAAGACGCGCAAGCACATCCACGACGTGGTCAGGCGACTGGGTTACACGCCCAACGCGCTTGCGCGCAATCTGCGCACGGCACGCACGCGGCTGATCATCGCCTTGCTGCCGGATATCGCCAACCCATTCTTCTCCGAGGTGATACGCGGCATCGAGCAGGTGGCGCACGAAAGCGGCTATTGCGTGCTGCTGGGTGAAACGCAGGGCAGCTTGGTGCGCGAACAGTCCTACGCGGACATGGTGGCTGCGCGCCAGGCCGACGGCATCATCACCATGTCTCCCCGGGTGCCGTCGATTCCGATCCAGGGCCGGCTTCCCGTGGTCAATGCCTGCGAATACGTCAAAGATGCGCATATCTCCAGCGTCTATGTCGATAACGTTGCCGCGGCTGGCGTGGCGGTCGACTATCTGTTGATGCTGGGTCATCGCCAGATCGCCTTTATTGGCGGACCACCAGCCAGTCCGATCTGCGTGGATCGCGAGCAGGGTTATCGGCTTGCCTTGCAACGCGCCAAGGTGTCGGCCAAACCGGCGTTGACGGTTGCCGGCGATTTCTCCATCGAGGCCGGCGAGCGGGCCATTGAATCGCTGCTGTCCCGCGGCCAGGCATTCACGGCAGTTTTTTGCGCCAACGACGAGATGGCCATCGGCGCGATGCGCGCCCTGAGTGCTCGGCAACTGCGCGTACCCGAAGACGTGTCGGTCGTGGGCTTCGACGATATCCGTTTCGCGCGCTACACCACGCCGGCGTTGAGCACCGTCGCCCAACCGAAGAACGCGTTGGGGCGCGAGGCCATGAGCATGCTGATCGAGCTGCTCAACGATCCCGAGGTGCCGCCACGCAAGCGCATCCTGTCGGCGGAATTGATCGTGCGAGGTTCGACCGCGCCACCGCGGGCAGCTAACAAATAGCCATCGCCATTTCATCTTGATGCCCTGATCTCGCAGTGGCCAGCATGCTGCGGATCGGTTATCGATATCCAACCCGGGGTTGCAACGCATGACGGACGAATCGAAGATCGCAGTGAAAAAGCAGGGCGACAGCGCCGAGGAAATCTCAGCAAATACGGAGGTGGGCGGCAAGATCACACGCCGCGAGTTCCTCACCGGCACTGCCATTGCCGCAGCCGGCCTGATGATCGTGCCTCGCCATGTCCTGGGTGGTCCAGGCCATACGCCGCCCAGCGATCGATTGAACATCGCAGGCATCGGTGTCGGTGGCATGGGCATGCACAACATGCGCGCCCTGGCAGGCGAGAATATCGTCGCGATGTGCGATGTGGACTGGCGCTACACAGACAGGTCCTTTCACGGGATGGTCGATGGCCTGGGAAAAGTGCAGGCGCACCTCGGCAACGCGCAGACCGCTAAAAAACGGCAGGAGCTGCAGGTCGAGATCGAGCAGACCAGGCTGCTTGCCACCAAGTTCAATGCGATCAAGCGCTATACCGACTACCGCCGGATGCTCGAGCAGCAGAAGGACATCGACGCGGTGTTCATTGCAACGCCGGATCACCTGCATGCCGTGATCGCCAGCGCGGCTATGAGCCATGGCAAGCACGTGTATCTGCAGAAGCCGCTCACCTGGTCGATCTACGAAGCCCGCGAACTTTCCAGGAAAGCGCAAGACAATCCCCGACTCGTCACACAGATGGGAAACCAGGGTCACTCGACCGACGATGCCCGCTTGATCAACGAGTACATCGCGGCTGGAGCGATCGGCGATGTTCGCGAAGTCCACGTCTGGACGAATCGCCCGCTGGCCTATTGGCCGCAGGGCATTCCACGTCCGCAAGCAAGGCCGCAGCCTGACGATGCGAACTGGAACGAGGGCGCCGTGATGGATCGGCTCGCCAATGCCATGGTAGGCAACTATCCGAAACCGGAAGGGCTGGCATGGGATCTCTTCCTTGGCCCGGGTCCCGTCGTCGACTACCACCCCGTGTACCACCCATTCAACTGGCGCGGCTGGGTGGATTGGGGCGTGGGCGCCATCGGCGACATGGGGGCGCACCTGATTGACTCCCCGTTCTGGTCGCTGGATCTGGGCTTTCCAACGTCTGTAGAAACCGTCTCCACACCATTCAACAAAGCGTCGTACCCCATGGCGACGATGACGCACTACGACTTCCCCGCACGCGGCAACAAGCCGCCGGTCAGGCTCACCTGGTACGACGGCGGACTGCTCCCGCCGGGGCTGCACGCATTGGGAGCCGATCAGATGAGCAAGGACGGCGGCGTCCTCTACGTTGGCGACAAGGGAAAACTGATCCACGAGACCTACGGCGCCAACCCGCGCCTGTTGCCGCAATCGCTGCACGATTCGGTGGGCACGCCTCCGCAAACATTCGCGCGCATCAAGACCTCGCACGAAATGAACTGGGTGGACGCGTGCAAGGGGAGGGCAGAAGCATCGTCGCCGTTCTCATACGCCGCACGGCTCACCGAAGTCATGCTGCTTGGCGTCGTATCCCTTCGCGCCGGCGGCAGGATCGAATACGACGCGGCGAACATGCGCATCACGAACATGCCGCAGGCCAATGCGTTTTTGCGTCGCGAGTATCGTGACGGGTGGGCCGTCTAAAACGACGAGACAACCTCATGCTCAGCCGCGACATCGGCACGCCATGATCTTCTACTCCGATGAGCGGGTAACGGTTCCTCGCTTCGCTTACCGGCGTGCAGGTGGTCTCCGGCAGGGGGCGACAAAGCTCCTACCGGTGACAGTCAAAACGCTGCACCACCGTATGCGGTCTGGTCATGACGAGCTACTCGGGCGTCGGCTCCGGTCACGCCGGCGCCACGGAGCAAAAAAAAGAACGCACCGATCCTCGATGATCGTTTGAGGACTTGCCGGGCTCACAAGCTGGCCACATGAAGATGCACCCAGGGTCGGCCCGGACGTCCGGTGCGGGCTCAGGGCGATCAATGACGCCACCCTCCCAGCTGAAGGCAGCAGGCTGAGGGTCGCCCGCGGCGCGCTCTCAGCATCGTCACCAGACGAAACTCGTCGCTACCGTGTCCACTGAAATCATCTTGAAATAGACTTCAAAGGATCGTCCTTTAAGCAGTGCAGGGCCAAGGCTTTCCTCGAGAATCAGCGTCAGGCGGCCAGCATTTACGTCCAGGCTCGAGACTCGTGCTGCACTGAAATCAAAGTAGCGTCCGACGCTGTAAAACAGGCCTTTGAACAGACTCTCCTTGGCGGAGAACGCCACCGTAAGAAGCGTGTCGATGGAAAAATGCTCCCGCTGCGCCTCCAGCAGCACCCGCTCTCCAGGCGTGACCACAAATTCCTGAAGTGCGGGATGTGCCTGTGCATCGACAACTTTCTCTATGTCGATCCCAATACCTTTTACGGTGGACGACAGAACGGCTACAGCGGCAGCGATGTCGCCCGTGTGCGTGATGCTGCCGGTGATACCCGCCTGCCACAGTGGCTCTCTCGACGTGCCGATGTGCGGTGTCAACGCCTTGATGCCAAGGCGTTCGACGGCGTGGCGGGCGGCGAGTCGCCCCATCAGGAACTCAGCCTGTCGTTTTGGAACTGCTCTCTGAAGTGCCAGAGGGAGCGGCACGTCATGTCTTTCGAACGCCGAAGGGCAGAATTCTGCACCAGAAAACGCAATGACGAAGGCTGGTGGCATTCGCGTATCGTCATTTCCAAGGTCAAGCCATCGCGTGGTGCGAAGCATCACGCGACGCTCGTCGTCCGTAAGTGCACTCCTGAAGCCTGAGCGAAATTCTTCAGCATCATCAAAAAGATCTTCATGCATGTCGCTCGAATGGGTGCGAGAGAATCGTGGATGGATAGCGCGCGGCGACGCAACAAACCCAGGGCGCTTCGAAAAATATTACGCAATGCACGCGGTGAGCAGGCCTGCGACAAGCGTGAAATATGACGTCGTTACACCGGGTTGCGGAAGTACTTGCGTGCAAACTATCCTCGTCAGTTAAGCGAAGGACATGATTCATTTTCCACAGGGAGCGGGAATTGAGCAGTAGCCAAGGCCGACATGATAATTCGCCCCAGAAGCAGGCAGCCTTCTGGAAAACTACGCTCTCCGGCGCGCCGGAACGCCTGACGATACACACGGATTTTCCGCGTCCTGCGACGCTGGATCGTGCCGAAGGTATCGTGACGTTCGCGTTCAGCGACGCTTTGCAAAGCGGCATAGGAAAGCTCGAGCGCGATGACGGAATGGAATCGCACATAACGCTGCTGGCGGGATGGGCAGCGCTTCTTGCGCGCCTTTCATGTCAGGACGATGTCGTCGTCGGTACGCTGATGCCAGTGCAGCAGCGATGGGAAACGCCACCACCCGATGGATCATCGCCGTGCATGCTTCCGTTGAGGCTAAGCCTTTCCAACCAGGCAACGGTGGCAGAGTTCCTGTCTTACACCAAACAGCAAGCGCGCGGTGCCCAAGAGCACGGCGGGATGCGTCTTGGTCAGATCGTGGAACTGACGGGACTGATTCGAAACCCTGCGTATCATTCGCTGTTCCAGACCATGTTCGTACTGGACCAGGGCGACAGCGAATCAATGCAGTCGCTGCATTCGATGGAGGAGGGCGCTCATCATGACCTTGAAGACACTGGCTGCGACCTCGTACTGACGATCAAAAAGCATGGCGGCGACATCACGGGTTGCGTGTCTTATGCCTCGGCGCTGTTCAAGCGTGACACCATCGAACATATCATCGAAAGGTACTGCCTGCTGCTGGAGGGCATGCTGGCAGACGAGACGAAAGGCATCATGCACCTGCCGATCATGTCGGATGGCGAACGTCGCCTTGTCGTTGACACGTGGAATGCCACGGACGCTTTTTATCCCGGCAATCAATGCATCCACGAGCTATTCGAGGAACAAGCTGCCCGGAATCCTGACGCGCTTGCGGTGGTATTCGGTGACAGGCAGCTGACCTATGGACAGCTGAATTCCAAAGCCAACCGTCTCGCCCATCAACTGCGATTGCTCGATGTGAAGCCAGATAGCCGCGTCGCTATCTGCGTGGAGCGTGGTGTCGAGATGATGGTCGGAATTTTCGCTGTCCTGAAGGCGGGCGGCTGCTATGTGCCGCTTGATCCCACCTATCCGGAAGAGCGCCTGCAATTCATGTTGAGGGACAGTGCTCCCGCGGTGCTTCTGACGAAAGGAGGTCACACCTACGCATGGGCGAACGGCGTGACTGAAGTCGATCTGGATGGTGAGGTCGACCATCAGCCCGATACCAATCCCGTTCCTTTCGACAAGGATCTGGCACCTGGCAATCTGGCCTACGTGATCTACACATCAGGCTCGACCGGCACGCCCAAAGCGGTGATGGTGGAGCACAAAGGCGTGATCAACCTGCTTTTCGACTGGACGGCTCGATGTCCGGATTTTGGGCGGGACAAGCCGTTCCAGGCATCCATGTGGGGCAGCTTTTGCTTTGACGTAACCGTATTCGAGATTTTTGTAACGCTCTGCGCAGGTGGAACGCTCCAGGTTGCTCCCGACGCCGTTCGTGCCGACCCTACGGCGCTCCTGGATTGGTTTACGCGCCAAAGAATCGACTTCGCATTTTTGCCGCCCTTCTTTGTGCGCCACCTGAGGGGGCTGCTGGAAACCTCCGGCGCACGGCTCTCCTTCAAGCATGTTCTCGTGGGTGTGGAGTCGCTCTCTGAGGCAGACTTGCACTGGTTTCAAAGCACCACGCCGGGGCTCACGATCGTCAATGCCTACGGACCGACGGAAGCCACCGTCTATTCCACGCTCTATCAGGAGATCACCGAACGACATCGAAGCGCACCCATCGGGCGTCCCATCGCAAACGCGCGGAACTACCTCCTCGATCAACAGGGGCAGCCGGTGCCGGTGGGCGTGGCCGGAGAGCTCCATATCGGCGGCGTCGGTGTGGCGCGAGGCTATTTGAATCGGCCCGAGCTTACTGCTGCGCGATTTGTCGCCGACCCTTTCAGCACCGTTCCCGGTGCGCGGATGTACAGGACGGGAGATCTCGGGCGCTGGCTTCCCGATGGCACCATCGAGTTTCTGGGACGAAACGATTCCCAGGTGAAGATACGTGGTTTTCGCATCGAGCTGGGCGAGATCGAGGCGAAGCTCACGGAGCATGACGGGGTGACCGAGGCCGCCGTTCTTGCGCGGGAGGACGTGCCGGGAGACCGGCGCCTGGTGGCCTATTTTTCTGCTTCCGTGCGCGTGGATGTCGCTGCGCTCAGAAGGCAGCTCGCCGAGCGTATGCCGGATTACATGGTGCCCGCGGCGTTTGTCCAAATGGACAGATTGCCCCTGACTCCGAACGGCAAACTCGACGCAAGGAGCCTGCCTGCTCCGGGGCAGGAAGCTTTCGTCAGCCGCACGTTCGAGCCGCCGCGCAACGAGATCGAAGCCTTGATTGCCGCCATCTGGTCTGATCTTCTCAAGATGGATCGGATCGGCAGAAACGATAATTTCCTCGAACTCGGCGGGCACTCACTGTTGACGGTCCAGGTCATCTCGCGACTGCGTGATGCCTTGAATGTGGATGTGCCGTTCCGCGCACTATTCGCAAGCGCCACGCTCGGGGAATTCGCCGAGCAGGTGGCAAAGGCGATGCCGTCGCAAGTCCCTCCGGTGATCCGCAGGGAACGGGAGGCGTACGAGCCCCTTTCCTTTGCGCAGCAGCGCCTATGGTTTCTGGCGCAGATCAAGGGAGCGAGTGCGGCTTATCACCTGTCCTGCGGATGGAAAATGGGCGGCGCGCTGGATGTCATGGCGCTGCGACAGGCGCTCAATGGCATCGTCGCGCGTCACGATGCCTTGCGCACCACGTTCGTGGAGATCGACGGAAAGCCCATGCAGCGCATCGCCCCACGGGCGACCACCATGCATTTCCTCATGCAGGAGGCTACGTCGCCGGAAGAACTGGCGCGCCTGACGAACGACCAATCGGTGCAGCCATTCGATCTGGAGCGCGGGCCGCTGATTCGCGCGCGCTTGCTGCGTGAAAGCACGGATAGCCACACGCTGCTTATCACGATGCACCACATCGTGTCCGACGGATGGTCGATGCAGGTGTTCATGCATGAGCTCAATACCCTGTACGCCGCCTTTCTCCAGGGTGCAGTGGACCCGCTTCCGCCTTTGGATATCCAGTACGCCGATTACGCGACCTGGCAAAGGACATGGATGTCCGAAGACCTTCTGCGTGCGAAAGGGGATTATTGGAAGAGCGCCTTGTCCGGTGCACCCGAACTGCTGACCTTGCCGCTGGACCATCCGCGCCCGGACGAACAAAGCTTCGCCGGTGCGAAGGCCGATTTCTTGCTGGACGCGGCGCAGGCGCAGGCGCTGAGTGCCCTGAGCCAGCGCCACGGAACGACCCGGTTCGTCACGCTTCTCGCCGGCTGGGCTGCGCTTCTTTCGCGGCTGTCCGGGCAGGAGGATGTCGTCATCGGCACACCGATGGCCAACCGCGGTCGCGCCGAAATCGAGCCGTTGATCGGATTTTTCGTGAACACGCTGGCGCTGAGGGTGGATACGTCAACCGCTCCCACGGTCGCCGAACTCCTGCGGCAGGTGAGTGATCGGGCGCTCGATGCGCAGGAAAATCAGGACATTCCTTTCGAGCACGTGGTGGAGCAGATCAATCCAGCGCGAAGCCTTGCGTACAGTCCGCTGTTTCAGGTGATGTTCGCCTGGGAAAACGACGAAGGCCCCCGTCTCGAATTTCCTGGCTTGAGCGAAGTGTCGCCCGTTGAAGTTGTCCATCAGTCGGCGCAGTTCGACCTCATTCTCACGATGAGGGAAACGCGCGCAGGCCTCAAAGGTGAACTGGAGTATTCAACGGCGCTGTTCGAGCGGGAAACCGTGGAACGGATGATCGGGTATTTCCGGACGCTGCTTGCGGGCATGACGCTCAACGATGCCCAGCCCGTCGTGGACATTTCCATTCTTTCCGAGGCTGAGCACCACACGGTGGTGCGGGCATGGAACGCGAGTGATCTTCCTCCCGCCAACGAATCTTGCATCCATGAGCTGTTCGAGCAGCAAGTGCGCAAGACTCCCGATGCCATTGCTGCGGTGTACAAGGATCAGGCGCTTACCTATGCGGCCCTGAATGCACGGGCCAATCGGCTGGCACATCGACTGCGCGCGCTGGGCGTGAGGCCAAATAGCCTGGTGGCGATCTGTGCGGAGCGAAGCCTTGAGATGGTCGTGGCGCCGCTGGCGGTGCTGAAAGCGGGTGGCGCGTATGTTCCACTGGATCCCGCGCTTCCCGCGGAGCGTCTTCGCCACATGCTGGCCGACAGCGCGCCTGCCGCGCTGCTGACGCTGGGAGATATCCCCGCAGGCCTGGAGGCCGAGCTGGCCGGTGGCCTTCGCGTACTGGATTTGTCTGTCCCTTGCGGGGACCAGTCTGACGCTAACCTCGACGCCGTCGAGATCGGCCTGACGCCGCACGACCTGGCCTACGTGATCTACACGTCGGGTTCAACGGGCAAGCCCAAGGGCGTGATGATCGAACACCGCAACCTTGTCGCTTCGACGCGCGCCAGACACGCGGCCTATGGGCAGACAGGACGTTTTCTGCTCGTTTCCCCCATCTATTTCGACAGTTCGGTGGCGGGAATCTTCGGCACGCTCACCAACGCGGGCACGCTTGTCGTGGCGGAGCAGTCGGCGATACGTGACCCCTCGCAACTAGATGAGGTTGTTCATCGCCAAAAGATCGACACGCTTCTGTGTGTTCCTTCGCTCTACGGAAATTACCTCGAATTCCTGGGTCACCGGCATCAAGATACGACCCTGGAAACGGTGATCGTCGCGGGTGAAACCTGCTCTGCGGCGCTGGTGGCGAAGTCGGCCACACGGCAACCGCGGGTTGCCCTGTTCAACGAATATGGGCCGACGGAAGGTACCGTTTGGGCCACCATGCATCCGTGCATGGCGAGCGATACGGCCGCCAACGTACCCATTGGCCGACCGATTGCCAGTGCGCGGATATACATCCTCGATGCGCATCAAAAGCCCGTCCCTGTGGGCGTGGCTGGTCAAATCCACATCGGCGGCGCCGGCGTGGCGCGCGGCTATTTCAATCGCCCCGAGCTGACCGTAGAACAATTCGTCGCCGATCCGTTCGGCGATGATCCTGCGGCGCGGATGTATAAGACCGGCGACATGGGTCGATGGCTTCCCGACGGCACCGTCGAGTTCATGGGGCGCAACGATTTCCAGGTGAAGATCCGCGGCTTTCGCATTGAGCTTGGCGAAGTCCAGGCAAGGCTGCTGGAGCATCATGCCGTCCGGGAGGCCGCCGTTGTCGCCCGCGAGGGCAGGGCGGGCGAACCACAGTTGGTGGCTTACGTTGTAGCGGGCGGAGAATTCGCTGCCGAGGAATGGCGCAATCACCTCTCGCATCGATTGCCCGAATACATGGTGCCTGCAGCCTATGTGCATCTGCAGGCGCTGCCGTTGACGCCCAACGGCAAGCTCAACCTGCGGGCTCTGCCAGCGCCGGAGGCGAATGCATACGCCACGAGCGAATACGAAGCCCCGGTTGGCGAGATCGAAACCATCATTGCATCCATATGGTCGTCGCTTCTCAAAGTGGAGACCATTGGTCGCCGCGACAACTTTTTCGCCTTGGGCGGTCATTCGCTGCTGATCGTGCAGGTGATCTCCCGGTTGCGCACGGCGCTGAACGTCGACGTGCCAATGAATGCACTTTTCTCCGCGCCGGTACTGGCCGACTTCGCACTGCGGGTGGCCAGCGCCGCCCCGGATCGACTTCCGCCGGTGACGAAGGCGGATCGTAACGGCACACTTCCGCTCTCGTACGCTCAGCGGCGCCTGTGGTTTCTGGCGCAGATGGAGGGCGGAAGTGCGGCGTATCACATCTCTTACGAATTGAGGTTGCAGGGCGCGCTCGACAGGCAAGCACTACGCGATGCCTTGGATCGGATCATTGCGCGGCACGAAGCGTTGCGCACGACGTTTCCTTTGCGTGATGGTGAACCGGTCCAGCACATCGAATCGATGGACGGGCATCGCTTTCCGTTGGCCGAAAGCGACGCTACGACGCCGGACGAGATCACCAGGCTGGCAAACGAAGAAGAACTCGCCTCCTTCGATCTGGAGCGGGAGCTGCCGGTTCGAGGACGCCTGCTGCGCGAAGCGGACGACCTCCACACGCTCCTGATCACGATGCATCACATCGTCTCGGACGGGTGGTCGATGGGTGTATTCGCCCGTGAGCTGAGCGCGCTCTACAACGCATACGCAAAGGGACAGCCTGATCCCCTGCCTGCCTTGGCCGTGCAGTACGCCGACTATGCGGTCTGGCAAGACGCCTGTATTTCGGACCGCTTGCTGGAGGCCCAGGCGGCCTATTGGAAAACGGCACTCGCCGGCGCGCCAGAACTCCTTTCCTTTCCGATCGATCATCCACGGCCACCGGAGCAGAACTACGCCGGCCGCACCATGTCGTTCGTGCTGGACGAGGCACTGACGGAATCATTGCGTGAGTTGAGTGCGCGCCATGGCACCACCATGTTCATGACGCTGCTGGCTGGCTGGGCGATTCTGTTGTCCCGGTTCTCCGGGCAGGACGATGTGGTCGTGGGCACGCCGTCAGCAAACCGGGGACGCGCGGAAACCGAAGGGCTGATCGGCTTTTTCGTCAACACGCTGGCGTTGAGACTCAATCTGGCGGGTGATCCGACGGTTGCCCAATGCCTGCGATGGGTCAAGGCGCGCACGCTGGAAGCCCAGGAAAACCAGGACCTGCCTTTCGAGCAGGTCGTCGAACAAGCGAACCCGACGCGATCCCTCGCGTACAACCCACTTTTCCAGGTCATGTTTACCTGGGAAATGGACGGCAAGGAGGTTCTGGAATTTTCAGGCCTCCGCCCGGCGCCACGCCGGCACATGGATTACCTCATTTCCAAATTCGATCTGACGTTGTCGATCAAGGAATCCGAAACCGGGATCGTGGCAAGTCTTGAGTACGCAACGAGCCTGTTCGAACCGGCGACGATGGAACGCATCGCCAGCTGCTATCGAGCACTACTGGAAGGAATGGCCGCGGACGATAGTTCGGGCGTTACGCGTCTCCCGATGCTGTCCGGGGATGCGCGCGCACTGGTCGTGGAGACATGGAATGCAACGGACGCGCCTTACCCTCGCGACCGGTGCATCCATGAGCTGTTCGAAGATCAGGCCAGGCGTGTTCCGGCCGCTGCGGCGCTGGAGTTTGGCAAGGCATCGCTGAGCTACGCGGCGTTGAACCTTGCCGCGAACAGGGTGGCGCATCGGTTGCGCGCCCTGGGCGTGAAACCCGACGACCGCGTGGCCGTCTGCATCGAGCGCGGGTTCGAGATGGTGGTGGCGGTGCTCGGCATCCTCAAGGCCGGCGGCGCTTACGTGCCCATCGATCCTCACTACCCGCAGCAGCGCCAGCGCTACATCGTGGAAGACAGTGCACCTGTGATGCTGCTGGTGAAGGGTGCATGCCCTGATATCGCGGGCGACGTGCCGGTGATGGATCTCGATACGGTGCAAGAGTATGCCGCGACCGATCTGCCCATCGCCGATGTCGGGCTCTCGTCGACGAACCTCGCCTACATGATCTACACGTCCGGGTCCACGGGAAACCCCAAGGGCGTGATGGTGGAACACCGTAATGCCTGCCATCTGGCCGCCGCGCAGATCTCACATTTCGAGACGGGGCAGGGTAGCCGGGTCCTGCAATTTGCGTCTTTCAGTTTCGATGCCTGCGTTTTCGAAATGCTCCTCGCGCTTTGCAGCGGAGCGACGCTCGTCATTCCGGCATCAGATATTCCGCTGACCGCGGAAAGCGTGATCCAGACCATCCATGCGGCTGGCGTTACGCACGCACTGCTTCCGCCTGCCGTGCTGGCTGCCATGCCGGCAGAGGAAGATCTCGAAACGCTCCAGCTGCTTATTGTTGGCGGCGATACGCTGACGGAGGACGTCGCCCGCCGGTGGGCCGCTGGGAGACGCCTGGTCAACGCGTATGGGCCCACGGAGATAACCGTGGTCGCTTCCCTTTATGCCTGCCCATCCGACGTCATCGGTTCACCGCCGATAGGCCGCCCGATGTTGAATACGCGCATCTACATCCTCGATGCACACCGGCAGCCAGTGCCCGTGGGCGTCGCCGGCGAGTTGTACATCGGCGGCGCGGGCGTGGCGCGTGGGTATCTGAATCGGGCGGAGCTGACCGCCGAGCGCTTTGTCGACGACCCGTTCAACAGCGAACCGAATGCGCGGATGTACCGAACCGGCGATCTGGGCCGCTGGCGCCAGGACGGCACCATCGACTTCCTCGGACGCAACGATTTCCAGGTGAAGATTCGCGGCTTCCGCATCGAGCTCGGTGAAGTCGAAGCCCGGCTGCGTGAACATCTCCACGTGTCAGAAGCGGCTGTGCTGGCGCGCGAGGACGTGCCTGGCGATAAGCGTCTGGTTGCGTACTACGTCGGCGCGACGGAGCTGAAGGCCGATGTACTCAGAGAGCATCTGTCCGAACGTTTGCCCGGCTACATGATGCCCGTGGCCTTCATTCGAATGGATGCGTTGCCGCTCGATCCGAACGGCAAGCTGGACCGAAAGGCTTTGCTCGCACCGGAAGGAAGCGACTACGCGTCACGCGAATACGAAGCCCCTCGGGGCAAGTTCGAAACGGTGATCGCGGGCATCTGGTCGGAGCTTCTGAAGGTCGAGCGGATCGGAAGGCACGATGGCTTCTTCGAGCTGGGCGGGCATTCCCTCCTGACCGCCAGGCTCATGTCGCGGCTGCGCGACAAGCTCCATGTCGATGTGCCCATCGGCGCCATTTTTGCCCGGCCGACGCTCGCGGAATTTGCAGCCTTCGTGTCCGAAGCGGCGCCTTCCCGGCTTCCCGCCGTGACGAAGATCGATCGCGAAGAGTTGCTGCCTACGTCCTTTGCGCAGCGTCGGCAGTGGTTCCTGGCGCAGATGGATGGCGCAGCCGCGGCGTACCACGTGCCCTGCGGATTGAAACTTCGAGGTTCCCTCGATGTACAGGCGCTCCGTCGTGCACTCGCACGCATCGTGGCACGGCACGAGTCGCTTCGTACCACGTTCGTCCATATCGATGGAGAGCCGCAACAGCGGATTGCACCCGCCAGCGAAAACGCGTTCGCGCTGGTGGAAAAAACGGCGGCGAGTCCGGATGAAGCCGTTCGCCTGGCGGACGCCGACATTGCCGCTCCATTCGACCTCGAACAGGGTCCGCTGATTCGCGGCCTGCTGATACGCGAGGCGGACGATTGCCATGCACTGCTCCTCACCATGCATCACATCGTCTCCGACGGCTGGTCGATGGGTGTGTTCGTCGGTGAACTTGGCAAACTCTACGAAGCGTACGCGAAAGGCGAAGACGATCCGCTCCCGCCATTGGAGCTGCACTACGCCGACTACGCGGTGTGGCAGCGGCAGTGGCTGTCGGGCGAGCTATTGAGAAAGCAGGAGGCTTACTGGAAAACGTCCCTGCTCGGCGCGCCGGAACTCATGACGCTGCCGATGGACTACCCGAGGCCTGCAGAACAGAGTTACGCGGGCGCAACCGTGCCGCTGGTGGTGAATGGCGCGTTGACCAAGGCCCTGAAGGCACTTGGCTTGCGTCACGGCACGACGCCCTTCATGACGCTGCTTGCCGGCTGGGCGGCTCTCCTTTCCCGGCTTTCCGGGCAGGACGATGTTGTCATCGGCACCCCGGCGGCCAATCGCGGTCGCGCGGAGATCGAAGGTCTAATCGGATTCTTCGTGAACACCCTCGCATTGCGGCTGGATCTCTCGGGCGATCCTACTGTCGTTGGAATTCTGGAGCGGGTGAAGGCCTGTTCGCTGGGTGCGCAGGAGAACCAGGACCTGCCGTTCGAGCAGGTCGTGGAGTTGCTGAACCCTGTTCGCAATGTCGCGCACAGCCCGCTGTTCCAGGTCGCGTTTTCCTGGGAAGACGATGTTGGGCTTCGCCCGCATCTGCCGGGTGTGACGTGCGAGCCCTTCGATGGCACGAGCTACAACGTCGCGAAGTTCGACCTGTCCCTAACGTTGCGCGAGTCCCATGGCGAGTTCGAAGGCGCACTGGAATATTCGACCGCATTGTTCGCGCACGAGACGGTCGAGCGGATTGCTGGCTACTACCAGGCACTTCTGGAAGGCATGGTTGCGAGCGATACACAGACTGTGGCCTCGATTCGGATACTTGCAGAGGCCGAGCAAAGGCTCGTCACGCAAACGTGGAACGCCACGGAACAACCGTATCCGAGCACCCGCTGCGTGCACGAGCTTTTTGAAGACCAGGTGTCGCGCACGCCGGAAGCCACGGCAATCGCGTTCAACGGAGAGAGCCTTACCTACGCAGAACTCAACCGCCGAGCGAATCGACTTGCCCATCAGCTCAGATCGATAGGCGTCAAGCCGGACGACCGCGTGGCGATCTGCCTGGACCGGAGCCTGGAAATGCTGGTGGGGCTCATGGGCGTGCTCAAGTCCGGTGCTGCCTATGTGGCGATGGACCCGACCTATCCGGAGCAACAGCTCAGACACATCCTCACCGACAGCGCGCCAACCGCGCTGCTGACGCTGGGCGATCTGCCGGAGTCGGTGGCGGGCGCTTTGACTGATGCAACTCCCGTGCTCGACCTGGCCCAGGCCTTTGCGGATCAGCCCGACACGAATCCTGCAGGAATCGACGTGGGGCTCGACGCGTCGCGGCTGGCCTATGTGATCTATACGTCCGGATCCACCGGGACGCCCAAGGGCGTCATGGTCGAGCACCGCAATGTCATCAACCTGATGGCCGATTGCCTGCGCCGGTTCGATGACATCGAAACGACCAAGCCTTTGCATGCGTCACTGTGGACGAGTTTCAGCTTCGATGTTTCGGTGTTCGAGCTGTTCGTCCCGCTGTCTGTCGGTGCGACGGTGAATGTCGTGCCCGACGATATTCGAGGCGAGCCGACGCGCTTGTTCGATTGGTTCGCAGAGCATCACATCAACTTCGCCTATCTGCCTCCGTTCTTTGTTCGCCAGCTGGATGAGCTCATGGCGAGCTCCGGATCGGCGCTTCCCTTCGACTATCTTTTGGTGGGCGTGGAGCCGCTGCTTGAATCCCAGTTGTACCGGATTCAATCATCGAAACCAGGGCAGGGCATAAGGATCGTCAACGGCTACGGTCCTACCGAATCCACGGTGTTCTCCAGCGCCTATGCACCGATGAAGGATCTCCATCGCAATGCACCGATTGGTCGGCCCATCGGCAATACCCAGACCTATATTCTCGATGCACACCGCCAGCCGGTGCCTGTGGGCGTGGCCGGCGAGCTCTACATCGGCGGGGCAGGTGTGGCGCGCGGGTACGTCAACCGTCCCGATCTGACGGCCGAACGTTTCATGCCCGATCCGTTCGGCGGCGCGATGGGTGCGCGCATGTACCGTACCGGTGATCTCGCTCGCTGGATGCCTGATGGCAACATCGAATTTCTTGGACGCAACGATCACCAGGTGAAGTTCCGCGGCTTCCGCATCGAGCTGGGCGAGATCGAAACCAAGCTGACCGAGCATGCGGGAATTCGAGAGGCCGTCGTGCTTGCGCGCGAGGACGCTTCCGGTGACAAGGCCCTCGTTGCCTACTATGTCGGGCCGGAAGCCTTCAAGGCGGAGGAGCTCAGGGCCCATCTCTCCACGAGCCTGCCCAAACACATGGTTCCCCAGGCATTCGTCTGGATGGAGGCGCTTCCCTTGCTGGCCAATGGGAAGCTCGATCGCAAGTCGCTGCCGGCTCCCGATCTTGCGCCTGTGCGTGCGGAGTCCGACTTCGTGGCGCCACGAAACGAACTCGAGGCCCGTATTGCGCAGATATGGTCCGAGGTTCTCGGCATCCCGAAGATTGGCATCGACGACAATTTCTTCGACCTCGGCGGCGAGTCCTTCAAGGCGTTTCGCGTAGTCGGGCGGATCGGCCATGGCATTGGCGTAACGGAGCTTTTCAAATACCCGACCGTGCGGCAACTCGCCGAACGCATCGCCGGGGGAAGGGCGGCGTCCGATGGAATGCTGCACGAACTCACCCGACCCTTTCCCGCGGAGCAGAAGACACTCACGCTCATCTGCATTCCGTTCCCCGGTGGCGGGCCGATCTCGTATCAGCCCCTGGCCAAGGCCATGCCGCACGGCTGCAAGGTGTTGGCCTTGGAAATACCGGGGCACGATTTCGGTCGACGCGATGAGCAGACACTGCCCATCGAAGAGATCGCCCGGCGATGCGCCGAGGAAATACGCCGCGACGTCACCGGCCCCATCGCGTTCTACGGTCATTGCGCCGGCGGCGCGCTGACGATCGCCATCGCGGCAGAGCTTGAAAAAGCAGGCGTGGAGATCTCCCGGCTTTTCATCGGCGGCCATTTCCCGACGCCGCACCTGGCCGGAAAGGTATTCGAGTTTCTCCGCAAGGTGTTCCCGATTCACAAGTGGGGCTCCAACCGTTCCGCCTTCGACCTGCTCAAGTCCTTCGGCTTCTTCGATGAGATCACCGACAAGGAGCAGCAGGACTTCGTGATGGGCCACTTCGTGCGCGAGCACCAGGAGATCGAGGACTTCTACACCGCACTTTACAAGGCGCCCTTCCCGAAACTCAGAACGCCGTTGACTAGCGTGATCGGCGAGATGGACCGCGCCACCACGCTGTATCAGGAGCGCCACCGTGAGTGGGAATACTTCAGCGACTCCGTCGATTACGCGGTGATTCCGAAGGCCGGCCACTATTTCATCAAGCATCAGGCCGGTGAACTGGGGGCAATCATCGAGGCCGGGATTGCACGCCGGCACGATGAGCCTGTCGCGGTACCGGAACCCGTCGCTGAGACGACGATCAATGAAACGCCTGCTCGCAATGAAAGAGCGGCCGCCAAGCCCAGCCTGAAGACCTTCTTCACCGTTGCCATCGGCGAAATCATCTCGGTGATCGGCAGCACGCTGACGTCGTTCGCTTTGGGTGTATGGGTCTACCAGCAGACCGGACGCGTTTCGAGTTATGCCTTGATGATGGTTTTCGTCATCCTGCCGGCGATCGCCCTTGCTCCCATCGCGGGAACCCTCGCGGACCGTATCGACAGAAAGAAGATCATGATCGCGAACAACTGCGTTGCCGGACTTTCCACGGCGACTGCGGCGGTCCTGATCTGGACCGGCAACCTGCACATCTGGCATGTGTACGCCATCGCCGGCGTCACTGCGGTAGCCAATGCGTTCCGTCTGCCGGCCTACATGTCGGTGGTTACCCAGATCGTTCCGAAACGGTACTACGGCAAGGCCAACGGTTTCGTGCAACTGGGCACCGGATTGGGCGCTTTCCTCGGGCCGGCTTTGGCAGGCGCGTTGATGGGCCTGATTGGCCTCCACGGCATTGTCGTGACCGACTTTGTGTCGTTCCTGATTGCCGTGTCGGCGCTTCTTTCCGTGCGCCTGCCCGATAGCCTTTTCGAGCGGCGCGAGGAACCGTTCTTCAAGGAAATGGTTGGCGGCTGGCGCTACATCATCAAGCGCCACAGTCTGGTCGCAATGATCCTGATGACCACGATTGCCAACTTCGTCGCAGGGCTCATTGAATCGCTGGTCACGCCACTCGTGCTGGCTTCAGGTGGTCCGGCATCACTGGGCATCGTCATGGCCGCGAACGGCGCGGGCATACTCGCCGGCAGCACGGTGATGAGCATCTGGGGCGGCACGCGACGTCGAATCGATGGCGCCTTGGGAAGCGTGCTGCTGTCGGGATTGTGCATCGCCATCGCGGGCGCGAATCCCGCCATGTTGATCCAGGCCTTGGGCATGTTCGGTTTCGGCTTTGCGCTGGCGCTCGCAAACGCGCACTGGATCTCGACGATTCAGGCCAAGGTTGGCCAGGAGCTTCAGGGTCGCGTGATGGCCACCAACTTCATGCTGATGGAAGCCACGGTGCCACTCGGCTATCTGGCGGCCGGACCGTTGGCCGATCGCATCTTCGAGCCGCTGATGGTGAAGGGCGGCGCGTGGGCTTCGACCTTTGGCGTGATAGGCATCGGCCCGGGACGTGGCATCGGGCTCATCCTGATGCTCTCCGGTGCCTTCGTGGTGGTATGGAGCATGGCTGCCTATTCGTATCGACCGATCCGATGCCTTGAAGACATTCTCCCCGACGCGATTGCAGACGACGTCATCGAAGCTGAAAAGGACAAGATTCAGGCGAAGGCAGATCTGGCGTTGAGTTCCATGCGACGCGCTTGAGACGGCTTCCGTAGCGGCGGCATAAGCCACAATCGGTAAGGTCCGCTTCCGATCCGAAGCGGACCTGGAGTATCCACGGAAAAGGGAAGGGCCACGTCGAGTGGTGTCGATAAGGGGAAGTTATCGCGGTTAGGGCTCCATTCCCGAAGCTTGGCTCTGCAGCCATTGCAGAGACCGCCACGCAGGCGCAATCAATATCAGCTCCTGAGACCTGATCGCCCTAAATGGGGCACGGAGATGGTGGAGCGCTACGAGTTCTGTGGCGTAAGGCGTGGACCGTGTGGGCCGGTGAACGGTGGAATGAGCTTATCGCCGCGCATCTTCCAGCCAGCCCAAGCTCCGGCGAAAGTCGTATCGACTGTCCCTGCGATCCGCGAGCATTTGGGCGATTTCGCGCACCGTCAGGGAAAGGCCGGAAGGTGCGCGGAGGGTCTGTGTGGTGACGTCAAACGTCCAGTTAAACCGCATGGGCTGCTTCCTGCATGACCGGGGTCATGCGAGAAGTAAGGCGCTTGCCAAAAGTCAGCTTCCGTAGTTGATGACCACCGCATTTCTTCTTGAAAAAACAACTTATTTAGAATCAATACTTCAAGTTGGATGCTACATAAGTAGCATGCGTCTATCGACGATCGGACACGAATGTGGGGGAAGTTGTCGGTTTTGGACACGATTCCTGAGAAGAATGATCGCTAGACCCTCTGTGGCTGCGGAAGCGTTACAACGGCTTGATAAGGGGTGCTTGACACGGAAGAAACCCCTTTAGATTGAGACTCGACATGTGAATATCTGACTTGGGGCAGTTGTCATGCCTAATCAGAATCAGCGCTCAGCCGCTTTTCCTCAGGCACGAAAGCCAACTGTTCTTCGCGTACGGAAGGGTGCAGACGTCGTTTATCAAAACTGCGCCGCGAAGGTTCTAGCGACTTGCTCACCCACACGGATACTGATCGGCATCGCCGGAACGGATACTGCGATCTGGGTAACCGCTGGAGAGCTAAGTGGCTATCTCTCCACTTACGTAGGAGCAGATGGCTCCGCCAGGAGGGCTGAGCTGGTTGTATCAGGTGAAGCGCTGGATCGGGCGAATAAGTGGGTTATGAATTTCGCTCCTTATGCGAGGAACGAATTCCTTACCTCTGCAGCGCAGAACGAAATTGCCCAGGCAATGCACGCCTCATCACGAACCGTGAAGCGGCACTTCGATCGATACCTTTTAGACCCCAGCCCTGAGCACCAGCTTCCCTGGAAACCTGGCCCCGAGCCGGGATCCAGTCTCCTTCCCAAGCCGGTTGATGAAATTATCCTCAAGGCTATTGAGGAAAAATACGAAAGCCCGGAGCGTGCCAGCGTCGAGGTAACCCGCCTATATGCCGGCTTGCTTGCTAGATCTGCTGGTTTTACACCCCCCTCATACAACGCGGTTTATGAGCGCGTAAAACGGCGCGACAGATGGCAATCTGCACGCAGACGCCACGGACGTGTGCGAGGTGATGCGATGGCTGGACCGGCAGGCAGCGGCATTGAAGTTGAGGAGCCACTGCAGTATGTGCAAATGGATCATGCCATCGTTGATGTCATCGTCGTTGACCCGGTTACTCGGGAAGAGATTGGTCGGCCGTGGATTACGCTGGCAATTGACGTAGCTACGCGGTGCATAGTGGGATTTTATTTGACGTTTGATCCGCCATCTCAAACTAGCGTAGCGCTCGCGCTGGAGAACAGCTGTTGCCCCAAGGATGAGTGGTGCAAGAGAATCGGCTTCGATGACGAGTGGCGCCCCTTTGGCATCATGAAGTGCATTGGATGGGACAATGCCAAGTGCTTTAAGACGACGCCATTGGTAACCGCGTGCGAAAGGATTGGCATCCAACCGAAGTTTCGCCAGGTTAGACATCCTGAGCACGGCGCGTACATTGAGCGATTCATTGGCACATACATGGGGAAGGTACACCTGCTGAAAGGGACGACTTTCTCTAATACGAAAGAGCGCGAAGACTACGACAGTCAAAAGATGGCTGTGATGAGTCTGCAAGAGCTCGAGTTGTGGACTGCCCATCAGATTGCTGTCTATCACAATAGTCAACACAGCGCGCTAAAAATGACGCCGCTCGAGGCGTGGAACATTGCTTGGACAAAGGAAGGGAAATATGAAATTCCGCCTTTTCCGGCAGATCGTCGCGCTTTTCGACTTTCGTTATTGCCTGGCGTGTACAGATTGGTCAGTCGAGAGGGTGTCTCAAGGTTTAACTTGAAATATTGGGACGATTCGCTAGTTCCGTTGATGGGTGATGGACACAAATATTGGGTTGCGCACGACCCTCGCAACATAAGTCGTGTCTACCTGAAATGTCAGAATGTTTGGATCGACATTCCATGGCGCGATCGATCACGTCGACCTTGTGCCTTGTTTGAGCTTGAGCGGTCAAAAGAAGCAATTCGATCAAAGCATGATAGGTCCTACAGTGAAGGTGCTCTCTTTGATCATCTCGAGCATTCATACCGAATCGAGGAGAAGGCGGCAGCAACCACTCGCCGCGAGCGGCGGGACCGGGCTCGGCGCCCACCAGATGACCGTCCCATGAAAGAGGCTCCCAATGCATCCGTTGACTACACGTTGCCATCAACATTGTCGACCGACCCTCTTGAGGCCTTGCGATGAGCGGCGAGTCCATCCTCGAGAACGGAACTCGTGACGTACTGAACAAAAGTCCGCGCGATCGCTTGTCTTGGATTCAGAGGGAGCATTGGGTCAACACGCGCGCAAGCAACGTGGCCTTCCAGTGGATGGAGTACTTGCTGCGAAGCGAGCGAACGGAGCGACCCGAATGCCTGCATATCACGGGTGACTCCGGTCGGGGGAAGACCGCTTTACTTCGCAACTTCTCAGAATTGCATCCTGTATTCGATAGTGGCGACCCCTTGCGGAAAAAGCGACCAGTCTTGCGAGTGGTGGCAAAGCCGGAGGATAGAAGTGGCGCGGTTGCTACGGGGGCGGCGAGTCTGCGCTACATGATAATGAGAGCGGCATGGCCCGATGCTCGACATTTGACAAATCACTGCTCTGTTGAAGAGTGTGACGAAACGCTGAAGGTTCAGGGTGTCAGGCTGTTGCTGATTGATGAGGGCGGAGAGCTTTCGATTGCGGGGCGATCGGCGCAGATGAAAACTCTCTCAGAGGTTAGGGGAATATCATCCAGGCTCAGCATCAACATCGCCTTTGCTACGGTTGAAAAATACGAGCACGTGTTTGACATGGACGATCAGCTAAGCAAGCGCTTCAAAAGGAAAATTAGACTTCCTTTGTGGGAAGAATCTCAGGATTTCCGCAACTTTCTGTCTGGCCTTGAGGCATACCTTCCATTTCCAGAGCGGTCGCATTTGGACCGGCAGGAAATGGTGAAATGGCTATTGCTTTACGGTGAGGGGAATACCGACGCGGTAGTTACTTTGGTGCGATTGGCAGCAATGTGGGCGATAAGCCGCGAAGCGAACTTCGTATCTATGAATGATTTTGAGATGGCCAGAGAGGCCAGTCTTCCGCCACCCATTGCAATTCGTGATGCGGCTGCATGAATACCGAAACCATGGCTGGCCTTGGATCTGGCCGCGGACCGGGAGAGTCGCTGGTTTCTTGGCTTCGCGCAGGCCCATTGCAGTTGACTGCTTGGGTCGACGAGACGTTTGAGCCGTTCTTAAGTCCTTCGGCGCTGTATTGCCCTTTGTGCAAAGTGATGGAAGGTGGCACTGCTCGTTACTACAGTCGCACCGAATGGCAGGATCCGCGTCGCGTTATATGCATGGTTCATTGCGCTCCTTTGGTGCGATGCGCCGCTCCACCAAAGCGGCTAAGGACGCCTCGATTGGGGCGAGAAGTGCGATTGCAATTAGCGCATCTGGCGCGATGGGTCGAGGAGTGGATTTCACTCAGCCCCTGCACTCTGGCTGGCAGGCTGGTCTCCGCCTCGCATTGTCTGCAAGACCAGATTTTCTTGGCATTGACCGAGGGCGACGAGGAGGCTGACTCGTTGGCTCTCGCTGATTGGCGTTTGTGGATTGAGGGCTGGCCTTTGTCCTCACGCTCACATGGAGGCTCGGCACCTCAGCTTGGGAGGGTGTGCAGCCAGGCCGATCGCCTGGCCATTGTGGCTACGACTTGGAAAATGTGGGCTTGCTTGGTTGAGGCGCGGCCGATGTTGTGGCCAGCATTGCCAATTGATTCCCAGAGCTTCTTTCGTTTGCGAAAGGCCCTCTTTGGCACCTGGCCGCTCTTAGCCCCTCGGCTGCCTTTGATCCTAACTCCGCGCCGTTGATGCGTATTTCCATCCGAGTGCAGATACGGGTTGTATGAGCCACTCATTGAGCCATTTGCCGCCGTCAAAGGATGTTGGACTGCCGCTCTCTTTGACAATTAGTTCGGCAGCAGCGGTCAAAGTCGCTCGATGCTTAGCCATGTCAATAGATGTTGGCGACACGTACACGCACCCAGTGCCTGCGCGGAAACGGCGGGCAGTCAGCTGAAAACGAGATTCTGTGGTGCCCCCGGCAGGACTCGAACCTGCATGCATGGCTTATCTGGCCACTGCCTTCATCCGGGTATAAGCCGGACGCCTAACCTCTCGGCCACGGGGGCAAGAACCGCAAGAGCATTGCTCAATTGCAAGTTCGAGATATTCGTTCGTGATGGAACGGAGGGCGAGCCATGGGCCAACTCTAGCAGAGTGCTGTCGCCTGTTGGGTGAACGTCTATGGGATGGTTTGGTCACCACCCACGTGGCTGGCGCTATGCAACTGTCGACGAAGCTACGAAGGAATCTATGCCACATACGACCGTAACCACAGTGAGCGCGGGCCGAGTGATTAGGGATCGTTATCGGGGGTAGGGGAGGAAGTTTTTTCCTCGCCCTCCGCTAGGGAGAAAGATGGCGAAAATGTTCCTGCAGAATCCGATCAGCCTGGTCTCTTGACGCAGCCAGCGCCTCGGGACCAAAAGCTGTGCCCTGAACCGAGAGAAACGTCAAATCGCGCAAGCCAATGATGGCAAACACAGCCTTCAGGTACGGAGTGAGGGAATCCGGCTGGCGCGTACCATCCTCGGAGAACTTTCCGCCGGAGGATACGGCGACGAAAACGGGCCGATCGCGAAGAAGAGGGACCTTCCCATGATGTCCGACGTTGAAAGTCCGGCGCACGCGCACCACGTGGTCTATCCATGCCTTTAGCCCGGAAGGCGCCGTGAAGTTGTGCATGGGGGTACCAATGACGACGATATCCGCGCCTTCAGGCTCCCTGATCAGTTCGGCCGACGTCGCGGCTGTACCTTCCTGGGAAACGTCCTCGGTAGAGTGCTGGGATATCGCGTAATCGGCATCGACATGAGAAAGCGAGCCGTCACCGACCATTCGGTCCACCACCGTCGCGGCAGGATGCCTTGCCAGCAAGAGGTCCACGATCTTTCGCGAAAGCCTGTGGCTTTCGGAGGCCCGCCCATGGGGGCTGCTACTGATGTGCAGAATCTTCATGCCTGGAACCCTGGAGTGTGTAAGAGCAGCCTCAATCCTACAAACGGCGTGACCCGTATCGAAGGTCCATAAATGGAACTTTCATATGGTCCATAACCACGACGTCGTCTGACCGGCACAACAGTCCGTTTCCGCTTGTCGTTGCTGACTCCCCCTAAGTGCCCCCGATTTCCGGAGGTACACTCCATACCTCAATGAACTGCAAGATCGGCTAGTCCATGAACGTGACCCGAAACAGCAGGATGTCGCCGTTGGACCCCACGGCTGACGAACCTTTCTATCGGCAGATCTACGACCGTTTCCGCAGCGCCATTGCCAATGGCTTGCTCAAGCCTGGCGACCGCATACCCTCGGCACGCGCGCTGACCAAGGAGCTTGGCCTGGCCAGAGGGACGATCGAGACAGCCTATTCGCTGCTGGCTGCCGAGGGGTACATTCAAGCCCGCGGCCAGGCGGGAACCATCGTGACGCCGGGACTGGCGCCACAAATCGCGAAGGCTGGCGTGGCGCCTCGTACGGAACGCGTCGCTGTAGCAAGCGATTTCCGTCCCGACTCGATCTTGCCCTTTCAAATGGGTTTGCCCGCACTGGATGCGTTTCCCAGAAAAATCTGGGCCCGGCTGGCCGCGCGCTGCATACGTTCGACGCAGCCGTCGGACATGGTTCATCCTTCCGTATTCGGCTTGTACGGCTTGCGCGCAGCCATTGCCACCTATCTTCAAGTGTCACGCGGCATCGACTGCTCAGCGCCTCAGGTCTTCGTCACATCGGGATATCGTCATACCCTCGAGCTGATCGCACATGCTTTGTTCAAGCCGGGAGATCGCGTCTGGATCGAGAATCCGGGCTACCCACCCACGCGGGACTTGCTGGGGCTGATGCACATGACGTCCGTGCCGGTGCCAGTGGATGCGGACGGTATGATTGTTTCTGAGGGATTGAAGCTGGCTCCCCGGGCCCGTGCCGCTGTGGTCACGCCGGGTCACCAAAGTCCGCTGTGCGTGTCGCTATCGCTTCCTCGGCGCTTGGCGTTGCTGGACTGGGCAGCACGAAGCCAGGGCTGGATTATCGAGGACGACTACGACAGTGAATATCGCTACGTCGGCCGCCCTCTGCCTGCATTGAAGAGTCTGGACCGGGATGGGCGAGTGCTTTACGCAGGCAGTTTCAGCAAGGTGCTACTGCCGGCGCTTCGGCTTGCTTACCTTGCTGTGCCGCCAGAGCAGGTACAACGGTTCGAGGACGTCAGTCGCACCTTTGTCGGCGGCAGTCCCCAGCTTACGCAGGCCATCGTCACGGCATTCATCACGGAAGGACACTTCGCGCGTCATATCCAGCGGATGCGCAAGCTTTATGCCGAACGTCGGGAAGCGACCGCAGCCGGGCTAGAGAGCGTGCTACACAAACACATACGCATCGATCCCCAGCCCGGAGGGATGCACCTGATTCTCCGGCTCAAAGGAAGGCGGTCGGATCGCCGGCTCGTTGCGCGCATGTGGGACGAAGGCCTGTACGCAGAGGCGCTGACGGATTGGATGGTGGGCAGCAGTGGCGCTTCGGCCTTGTTACTCAATTTCACCAATATCGGCACTCAGCGTGGTGCTGAGACGCTTGGCAACCGCATCCTGAAGTTGGTGTAGCTCAATCGAGAGCGCTCACCAGAAGTGGGTAAACAGTCTTGCGTCGAGTCGATCGACACCCCATCAATTAGGGTACTCCCCGCACGCGCTAGCCCTTCCGCTCATCGAAGACCTGTTAGCGGTCGCGAGATTGTGCCCTCCGTACCTTTGCACGCGACGAGACCGGTGTCTCCGATTGAGAGATCATGGTCCATAGGAAATCACCATTTATGGCTCTTCATGAGTGATCCAAGTTGCAGGACGATGGAACCTTCCAACAACAAGTGAAGGGCTACATCATGAGCAACCGTATCGACTACGCCAAAGCCTCACCCGAGGGATACAAGGCCTTCGGTGGCGTGTATGCGTCTCTCCTGAAATGCGGACTACCGCAAGAGCTGATCAATCTCGTGTACCTGCGGGTTTCGCAGATCAACGGGTGCGCGTACTGCATCGATATGCATACTCGCGACCTGATCAAGGGCGGCCTTAGCATCGACAAACTGGTCCTGATACCGGTTTGGCGTGAAGCGGGCAGGGTGTTCACAACCCGCGAATGCGTTGCGCTGAGCTGGGCGGAGAGCGTGACGCGCGTCGCCGAGAGTGGTGTTCCCAAGGCAGCCTATGAAGAAGCCGCCGCCGAGTTCACCGACAAGGAGCTGGCGGACCTCACCTACGCGATCGGCCTGATGAACGCGTTCAATCGTTTCGGCATCGCATTCCGCTCGACGCCGGCAGCTGCCGCGGTCGCGTGAGTCGCTCCATGAGCGAAGGCTAGGCACGGAAACGCCTGCCTTTCGGCACGCTGTTCATGGTCTGGTCTGGCCTGAGATCTGGCGCCACCTTCAACCAACGGCCTGGAACCTGAGCGGCAGCTCGGCCCGCCAGGACTCACCGACTACTTCGTCGGGCCATAGCGCCCGGCGAATCCACGAAGAGACCTTTATTTGTGGCATGGCTACTGCTCACGATCGCTGGCGTCTTCGAAATCGCCTTTGCACTTTGCATGAAATGGTCCGACGGATTCTCGCGACTGTGGCCGGCATCGCTGACGGTCATCACCGGTCTGTTGAGCGTGTTTCTGCTTTCGTACGCACTTCGTACGCTACCGGTAGGGACCGCATATGCCGTTTGGACGGGCATCGGAGCGGCCGGCACGGCCATTCTTGGGGTCATTATCCTGGGGGATTCCATGGCGCCGATGAGAGTGCTTTGCATAGCTTTGATTCTGACCGGGGTCATCGGACTCAAGCTCGCCTCCGGAAACTGAGCCAATTGCCTCGCGAGACGGTTTTCCCATCAGCGCATTACCTGCAATGCCGCTCGAGTGTGAGCCCATACGGCACTCGCCTAGTCGATTCGCCCGCGTCATCAGGTGCGGAAATCGCTACGAGGCCAAGAACCAATTCTCGGATCCAATGCAACGTTGATCGCGGACCTTTGGCCGAGGTTTAAAAAAAGGCGCCATTTGATCTGCAGTGCACTGTGGCGATCGAGGTCGTCGGCGACACCCAAAAAGACATATATTTGCCCCTTGCGCCAGCCTGTCGGGAGGCGCTGATGCCAATGGGGGAATCTAGTGAACCGCGTATACCAACTCGTTTGGAACGGCGCCCTGCGCGTCGTCCAGGTCGCGTCCGAGCTTTCGTCGTCGAACCAGGGTCTCGCTTCGGGTGGCGAATCCACCGTGCCACGCCCGCGACTACTGTGGGGCGCTATGCTTGCCACGGGACTCTTGGCCGTCGGAAGTCCGGCTCTGAGCCAGGTGTGCCAGCCGACGGACACCCGTGCATGCAGCGCACAAGGCGGCGCGCCGACGAGCGACGGGCGAGGTGGTGCGGGCGGCGCCGGTAACGGGCAGGGTGGCAGCGCGGTCAATATCTCTGGATTCGCGCAGATACCGGGCGCCTTGTCGAGCATCGGCAATGGTGGTGCGGGTGCGACCGGCCTGGACGGAACCATCGGCGGCGCGGGCGGCGGTGGCGGTTTACTCGGCACGAATGCTGCGGGTATCTGGGCAGGAGGTCGCGGCGTCGATGGCGCCGATGCGTCACGGGCTCCCGGCAGCGGTGGTGGCGGCGGTGCAGGTGTGTGGACGGCCACGACATCCCTCAATTTTGTCGCAGGCAATGTGGCTACCGGCGGCGACGGTGGCAACGGCGGCGGCCCCGGCGCTGGCAGT
>Ga0209672_100159_pt1 | contig 57910 bp, 52 predicted proteins | sample AraplaCol_mMS_r2_FD_184273 | JGI IMG/M metagenome (GOLD analysis project Ga0209672, IMG submission 184273) | Arabidopsis root microbial communities from North Carolina, USA - plate scrape CL_Col_mMS_r2 (SPAdes) (version 2) | ecosystem: Host-associated > Plants > Roots > Endosphere | place: USA...
CTACATCCACTACTACAATCACGACCGCATCAAACTGAAACTAAAAGGGCTGAGTCCCGTGCAATACAGAACTCAGCCCTCTCAGCCCTAGCCGTCATAACCCGTCCAACTTTACGGGGTCAGTTCAAAACCGGGCCGGGCTCGTTCGCCACGCCGGCCGCCTTGCGGCGGCCGCGCGACGTGCGGGATTACTTCGCGTTCGCGAACGCGACTGCCGTATCCAGCATGCGGTTCGAGAAACCCCACTCGTTGTCGTACCAGCTCGACACCTTGACGAGGCGGCCCGACACCTTGGTCAGCGTCGCGTCGAACGTCGACGAAGCCGGGTTGTGGTTGAAGTCGATCGACACCAGCGGCGCGTCGTTGTAGCCGAGGATACCCTTCAGCGCGCCTTCCGATGCTTCCTTCATGATCGCGTTGACTTCCTCGACCGTCGTGTCACGCTTCGCGATGAACGACAGGTCGACGATCGACACGTTGATCGTCGGGACGCGGATCGCGTAGCCGTCGAGCTTGCCGTTCAGTTCCGGCAGCACGAGGCCGACGGCGGACGCAGCGCCCGTCTTCGTCGGGATCTGGCTGTGGGTGGCCGAACGCGCGCGGCGCAGGTCTTCGTGGTACACGTCCGTCAGCACCTGGTCGTTCGTGTACGCGTGGATCGTCGTCATCAGGCCGGTTTCGAGGCCGATCTTGTCGTTCAGCGGCTTGACGAGCGGCGCGAGGCAGTTCGTCGTGCACGATGCGTTCGAGATAACCGTGTGCTCGGCCTTCAGCACGTCGTGGTTCACGCCGTAGACGATCGTCGCGTCGACATCCTTGCCGCCCGGCGCCGAGATGATCACCTTCTTCGCGCCGCCCTTCAGGTGCGCGCTCGCCTTTTCCTTCGTCGTGAAGAAGCCCGTGCATTCCATCACGACGTCGACGCCCAGCTCGCCCCACGGCAGTTCGGCCGGGTTGCGGTTCGCCAGCACGCGGATCTTGTCGCCGTTCACGACGAGGTAGTCGCCGTCGACCGACACTTCGCCCGGGAACTTGCCGTGCGCGGTGTCGTACTGGGTCAGGTGCGCGTTGGTCTTCGCATCGCCCAGGTCGTTGATCGCGACGATCTCGAGATCGTGCTTCTTGCCGTTTTCATAAAACGCGCGCAGCGTGTTGCGGCCGATACGGCCGTAGCCGTTGATTGCGACGCGAATCGTCATGGTCTATCTCCTGATGGCTGAAAAAATTCGTTTCGTGCAGCTTCACGGTGCGACGCGCGCGGGGGTAGCGCGCGTCGCGAATGGTTTTAGGCCAGCACGGCCTTCGCGGTCTCGACGACGTGCTCGACAGTGAAGCCGAAGTACTTGAACAGCACGCCGGCCGGGGCCGATTCGCCGAACGTGTCGATCCCGACGACGCCGCCTTCGAGGCCGACGTACTTGTGCCAGAACGCGGTCACGCCCGCTTCGATCGCGACGCGGCGCACGCCGTGCGGCAGCACGCGTTCGCGGTATTCGGCGTCCTGGCGGTCGAACACGTTGGTCGACGGCATCGACACGACGCGGGCTGCGATGCCCTGCTGCGCGAGCGGCTCGACGGCCTTCATCGCGAGCTCGACTTCCGAGCCCGTCGCGATCAGGATGATCTTGCGCGCGACGATCTCTTCGTCCCAGTCCTTCAGCACGTAGCCGCCCTTTGCGATGTTCGCGATCTGCGAATCCGTGCGCGGGTTGAACGCGAGGTTCTGGCGGCTGAAGATCAGGCTCGACGGACGGTCTGCGGCAACCGCTTGCGTCCACGCCACGGCCGTCTCGACCGTGTCGGCCGGACGCCATACGTCGTGGTTCGGGATCAGGCGCAGGCTCGACACGTGCTCGATCGACTGGTGCGTCGGGCCGTCTTCGCCGAGGCCGATCGAATCGTGCGTGAACACGAAGATCGACGGGACCTTCATCAGCGCGGCGACGCGCAGCGCGTTGCGGCTGTAGTCGGAGAACGTCAGGAACGTGCCGCCGAACGGCTTGTGGCCGCCGTGCAGCGCGAGGCCGTTGATCGCGGCGCTCATGCCGAATTCGCGCACGCCGTAGTTGATGTGGTTGCCCAGCACGACGCCCGCGCCTTCCGGATTCGCGCGGACCGCCTTCGATGCCTTCCAGTTGGTCAGGTTCGAGCCGGTCAGGTCGGCCGAGCCACCGAGCAGTTCCGGCAGTGCGGCAGCCAGCCCTTCGATCGCCTGCTGCGATGCCTTGCGGGTCGCGACCGTCTCGGCGCGCTCGTTCGCGCCGGCGATGATCGCCGCGGCCTTCTCGGCCCAGTCGGCCGGCAGCTTGTTGGCCATCCGGCGTTCGAACTCAGCGGCTTCTGCCGGGAATTTCGCGCGATATTGCGCGAACGTCGCGTCCCAGTCGGACTCGGCACGCTTGCCGGCTTCCTTCGCGTCCCATGCCGCATAGACTTCCTGCGGAATCACGAACGGCTCCCACTTCCAGCCGAGCGCTTCGCGCGTCTTCGCGATTTCTTCCGCGCCGAGCGCAGCGCCATGCACGTCGTGGCCGCCGGCCTTGGTCGCCGCGCCCTTGCCGATCACCGTCTTGCAGCAGATCAGCGTCGGCTTGTCCGACAGCTTCGCCTTCGCGATCGCCGCGTCGACCGCGTCGACGTCATGGCCGTTCACGTTCGGGATCACGTTCCAGCCGTAGGCCTCGAAACGCTTCGGGGTGTCGTCGTGGAACCAGTTGACGACGTCGCCGTCGATCGAGATGCCGTTGTCGTCGTACAGCGCGATCAGCTTGTTCAGCTTCAGCGTGCCCGCGAGCGAGCAGGCTTCGTGCGAGATGCCTTCCATCAGGCAGCCGTCGCCGAGGAATACGTACGTGTGGTGATCGACGATCTTCGCGCCGTCACGGTTGAACTCGTCGGCCATCAGCGCTTCGCCGAGCGCCATGCCGACCGCGTTCGCGAGACCCTGGCCGAGCGGGCCGGTGGTCGTCTCGACGCCCGGGGTGATGCCGTATTCCGGATGGCCCGGCGTCTTCGAATGCAGCTGGCGGAAGTTCTTCAACTCTTCCATCGGCAGGTCGTAGCCGGTCAGGTGCAGCAGCGAGTAAAGCAGCATCGAGCCATGGCCGTTCGACAGCACGAAGCGGTCGCGGTCTGCCCAGTGCGGGTTCGTCGGGTTGTGCTTCAGGTGGCGCGACCAGAGCGCAACGCCGATTTCGGCCATGCCCATCGGCATGCCGGGGTGGCCGGAGTTCGCTTGCTGGACGGCGTCCATCGCGAGCGCACGGATCGCGTTGGCCATCAGGGTGGTAGAGGCGGGAGACGAAGTCGTCATGTCGAGTCCGGAGAACGAGTCGAGGAAACGGGGGCACGGCGGCATCCGGAAGCTCGAGCGTCAATCGTTCCCGGCGCGCGGTGCGGCGCCTGACGGACGCGAAGCGGACGGAGCCTACGGACGGGGCTGCAAAGCTCGTCATTTTAACAGATGGGCTGACATTTCCCTTGTCGGCACGCGCTGTTCCGGCACGCTTTTCCGCGGAACCGCGCGCCTCCTATAATTCAGGCGTCGGAACTGCCCGCCCCGAGCGGCCCGCCCGTGAACACGACCCTTCTCTTCCATCCCACGCCCGACGCCGCGTACGGCTTCCCGAACGCACGCCGGCTTGCGCACGTCGCGTCGCCGCACCAGCACATCGAAGTCTGGGACACCCCGCAGCTCGGCCGCCTCTTCACGCTGGACGGACGGCCGATGACGTCGGTCGGCGACGAATACGTGTACCACGAGTGCATGACGCACCCGGCCGCGCTCGCGCATCCGTGCCCGCGCAAGGCGCTCGTGCTCGGCGGCGGCGATGGCGGCGCGGCGCGTCAGCTGCTCAAGCACGCGTGCATCGAGCGGATCGTCGTCGCGGAGCTCGACGACGAGGTGGTCGGCATGGCGCGCCGCTATCTCGACGACGTGCATCAGGGCGCGCTCGACGACCCGCGCGTCGAGGTCGTGATCGGCGACGCCGCGCGTTTCGTCACGTCGACCGTCGAGCATTTCGACCTCGTCGTGTTCGACCTCACGCCACCCGACTCGCCGGCGGCGGGCCTCTATACGCGCGAGTTCTACGCGCGACTCAAGCGGATCCTCACGCCGTGCGGCGCGATCTCGATGCATCTCGGCTCGCCGGTGTTCCACGCGGCGCGCATCGCCGCGCTGCTCGCCGACCTGCGCGCGAGCTTCGCGGTCGTCGATCCGTTGTCCGCGCACGTGCCGCTGTACGGATCCCAATGGCTGATGGCGATCGCGAGCGACACGCTCGATGCGGCCGCGCTGTTCGCGCACGACATCGACGAGCGTCTCGCCGCGCGCCGCGTGCAGGGCCTGCGCTACTACGATGCGCGACTCCATGCAGCCCTCTTTGCCCTGCCGCGCGCGCTGCGCGATACACTGGGCGTTCGCCGCTGAGCTTCCGGGCGGACGTATCGTTCTGCGGGCTGGCCGCGCTTTCTCCCGCGCTCGACCCGCGACGCGCAGGCCCGGAACGATGCACGCGGGCAGCCGGCGTATCCGCGGCACCGCACCGGGCGCCCGCGCGCCAATACCCGTTGGACTGCAAAACATGGGACCGGAGTAACCGCTCAAGCGCCAACACCGTTCGACAGGAGATTTCATGACCGATCCACGTCCGGCCAACGTGCCTTGGTTGACGCCTTACCTGGCCGTGCGCAATGCGCATGCGGCCATCGAGTTCTTCCAGGCCGCATTCGGCTTCGAGTTGCGCGACGTCCTCGACGAGGACGGCGCGATCATGCACGTGGAGATGACCTACCGCGGGCAACTGATCGTGATGTTCGCGCCCGAAGGCGCGTTCGGCTCCACCGCGCTCACGCCGAAGAGTGCGGGCGCAACCGCCCCGCAGTCGTTTTACCTGTATGTCGACGACGTCGACGCGACCTGGCAGCGCGCGCTCGATTCGGGCGCGAAATCGCTGACCGCACCGCAAGACCAATTCTGGGGCGACCGCTTCGCGCAGATCGAGGATCTCGACGGCTATCGCTGGGCGCTCGCGCGCCGCCTGAGCGCATGAACGGAGCCGCGATACGCATGATTGAAGCCACCACCACCGCGGCCGTGCCGCGCTTTTTCGTCGAGGCGGCGCTGCGCACCGACGCGACGCTCGCGTTGCCGGCCGACGTCGCGCGTCACGCGCAAGTGCTGCGGCTGCAGCCCGGCGACGCGCTGGCGCTGTTCGACGGCAGCGGCGGCCAGTACCGCGCGCGGCTCGTCGAGATCGACAAGCGCAGCGCGCTCGCGCAGATCGAAGCGTTCGACCCGTCCGAGGCCGAGCCGCCCTATCGCGTGACGCTCGCGCAAGGCATCGCCGGCGGCGACAAGATGGACTGGGTGATCGAGAAGGCCGTCGAGCTCGGCGTCGCTGCGGTCGTGCCGCTGTCGACCGCGCGCGGCGTCGTGAAACTGTCGGGGGAGCGCGCGGACAAGCGCGTTGCGCACTGGCGCGGCGTCGTGCGCGCGTCGTGCGAACAATGCGGGCGCAACCGCGTGCCCGACGTCGCGCCGGTACGCGGCTTCGGCGCCTGGCTCGACACGCTGCCGGCCGCGCCGTCCGACGGCGAACTGCGGCTGCTGCTGTCGCCGCGCGCGAGCATCCCGTTCGCGTCGCTGCCCGACGCGCCGCCCGCGGCGGCAGTCACGCTGCTGATAGGCCCCGAAGGCGGGCTGTCGCCGGACGAGGAAAATGCGGCACGCGCACACGGGTTCACCGCATTGTCGCTCGGCCCGCGCGTGCTGCGCACCGAGACGGCCGGCGCGGCTGTGCTCGCGGCGCTGGCCGCGCGCTGGGGCGGCTGGTGACGAACCCGACGTGCCGCGACCCGCGGCGCCCCGGCCCGCGGGGTCGCCACGTGAATGCGGCGCGTTTCGATCTTGCGGCTTGCTGCGACTTGCCACTCGACGAGCGGTGCGGCATCAGGTTGAGCAATGCGTCGAGCACTGGCGTCAGCACGTGTTGCAGGCTGCCGGTTACCCAGCCGACATCGAGGCTGTCAAGATCGATCGTGCCCGTCATCGCGCGCGTCACCGGCGACGCATCCGGCACCTCCGTCCTGCATGCGTCGCGCGGACGCAAAAAAGCCCGCGCGAGGCGGGCCTTTTGCCGGATCGGCCGCGTTCAGGCGGCCGACAGATTCGCGCTTTACGCGAACGAATAGAACACGCGGAACGCGACCTTGCGCTCGGCCCAGAATTCGGCGGCTTCGCGGAACACGTCGAGCAGCGTCTCGCGCCCTTCCTTGTCGAATTTCTGCGCGATCGGCAGCCCTTCCAGGACGATCACGAAACCGGGCTGCGCGCCGGCCTTCGCGACGAGGTCGGTCAGGCAGTCGTACAGCGCATCGTAGTTCTTCCCGAAATGCTTCGGAAACAGGAACGACGTCGCGATCGTCTCCATCACTTCCTGCTTCGACTGCGCGGCGCCGCAATATGCATACAGGAAATGCTGGCCGAGCCGGCTGGCTTCGTCGGCAAGATCCTGCACGCGGAACGCGCGGATCGACTGCACGAGATTGGGTCGCACGGTCGTGAAAAGGCTCATAGGCTCCTCGTTCGATGAAAGCCCGGGCTCGGCTTCCTGTTGCTCCGGGCCGACGCCGGCCTGTGCCGCCGCGTGGAGTTGCATCACGCGCTGAAACAGATTGCCGTCGCCGGCCGCGAACAGTTCCGCCGCCACCGTATCGTGCGCGTAGATGGAGTCGCTCATGCCGTTCATCCCGAAGTCATTCAACAATACGTTTAAAACTGTTGTAGTGGTCGTCCGTGTAATAACAGTTGTCGATCCGGCGCAATGGCCCGCCGCAGACGATCCGGCGCGCGCCGCGATTGCGTGCGCGCGGCGTCGGCACCGTGTACTCGTGGTAGTAGCCGCGCTTCGCCTTCGGCAGGATCCGCTCGCGGTTGCCGAAGACGACGCCGTCTTTCTCGTACGGATAGGGGCCACCGGCGCCGATCAGGCCAAGCGTGGTCACGGCCTCGCGCGGCAGACGGGCGGTCGGGATCGTATCGACCCCGCCGACGGCCAGGTCGGCCGAAACGGCCTGCCGTGCGTAAGCGGCGGAAACCAGACTGCCCGTCGGCGTACCGACGATACCCATCGCGAACATCGCGAAGACGGACGCGAGCGCGCCGTTGCGGAGCCACTTGCGTGCCATGAACCAGGGTTCCCGCTGTTAAATCAAGTAGTTGACGACCAACCAAAGGCGTTAGCGTAGCGCTATTGTCCGCGCGAATCAATGTTCGTTTGGGAATCGAAAGGCTGGCGCCGCCCGGAATCGTGCATTTTTTACCGAAACAAGACTACATATATCTTACATGAGATAAAATACCAGCGGCATCTCTCGTATGGCAAGACCCTGCCTCCTTGCCACGCTCGCTACCCGGAGTGGAGAGATGCTGCTGCTGCTTGCGGGAAGCGCGTTTGCGCCCTGCCCGACGGCGTGCCCTTTGCGGGCACGCCTCTTTTTGCTTTTGTTTACAATTTCGCCCGGCGCGCGGCACCGGTTCGACCGTTGCCGCGCGGTTCGTTCCGGCTCAGCGTGCGGCGTTCACGTCGGCGACCAGCAGCGCCGCCATGTTGACGATGCGGCGAACGGTCGCCGATTCGGTCAGCACGTGCACCGGCTGGGCTGCGCCCAGCAGGATCGGCCCGATCGCGATGTTGTTGCCGGCGGCCGTCTTCAGCAGGTTGTACGCGATGTTCGCGGCATCGATGTTCGGCAGGATCAGCAGGTTCGCATCGCCTTCCAGCGTCGATTCGGGCAGGATTTCCTTGCGCAGCGCCGCGTCGAGCGCGACGTCGCCGTGCATTTCGCCGTCGACCTTCAACTCCGGCGCACGTTCCTGCAGGATCGCGAGCGTATCGCGCATCTTCTGCGCCGAAGGCGCGTTGCTCGTACCGAAATTCGAGTGCGACAGCAGCGCGACCTTTGGCTCGATGCCGAACCGGCGCACTTCTTCCGCGGCCATGATCGTGATCTCGGCAAGTTGCTCCGGGGTCGGATCGACGTTCACGTGCGTGTCGACCAGGAAGATCTGGCGGCCCGGCAGCACGAGGCCGTTCATCGCCGCGTACACGCTGCAGCCAGGGCGCTTGCCGATCACCTGGTCGATGAAGTGAAGGTGGCGGTGGGTGGTGCTGATCGTGCCGCAGATCATCCCGTCCGCTTCGCCCTTCTTCACCAGCATCGAGCCGATCAGCGTCGTGCGGCGGCGCATCTCGACACGGGCCAGCTGCTCGCTGATGCCCTTGCGCGCCATCATCTTGTAGTACGTCTGCCAGAAGTCGCGGTAGCGCTCGTCGTGTTCGGTGTTGACGACCGTGAAGTCGGTGCCCGGCGTGAGGCGCAGGCCGTAGCGCTGGATACGGTGCTCGATCACCGACGGACGGCCGATCAGGATCGGCGTCGCGAGCTTCTCGTCGACGATGATCTGGACGGCGCGCAGCACGCGCTCTTCCTCGCCTTCCGCGAACACGACGCGCTTCTTCTCCGCCGGCGCGCTGCGCGCGAGTTGGAAGATCGGCTTCATCGTCGTGCCGCTGTGGTACACGAACTGCTGGAGGTGAACGCGGTACGCCTCCATGTCCTCGATCGGGCGCGTCGCGACGCCACCGTCCATCGCGGCCTGCGCGACGGCCGGCGCGATCTTGACGATCAGGCGCGGATCGAACGGCTTCGGAATCAGGTATTCGGGCCCGAACGACAGGTCCTGGATCCCGTACGCGGTCGCCACGATGTCGCTCTGCTCGTGCTGCGCGAGTTCGGCGATCGCGTTGACGGCCGCGATCTCCATTTCACGCGTGATCGTCGTCGCGCCGACGTCGAGCGCGCCGCGGAAGATGAACGGGAAGCACAGGACGTTGTTGACCTGGTTCGGATAGTCGGTGCGGCCGGTCGCGAGAATCGCGTCGGGGCGCACTTCGAGCGCCGCTTCCGGCAGGATTTCCGGCGTCGGGTTCGCGAGCGCGAGGATCAGCGGGCGCTCGGCCATGCCCTTCACCATCTCCGGCTTCAGCACGCCGGCGGCCGACAGGCCGAGGAAGATGTCCGCGCCGTCGATCACCTCGGCCAGCGTGCGGGCGTCGGTTTCGCGGGCGAAACGCTCCTTGTCCGGATCCATCAGCTCGGTGCGGCCCTTGTAGACCACGCCGGCCAGGTCGGTCACGGTGATGTTCTCGAGCGGCAGGCCGATGTCGACCAGCAGGTCCAGGCACGCGAGCGCGGCCGCACCCGCGCCGGACGCGACGAGCTTCACCTTCTTGATGTCCTTGCCGACGACCTTGAGGCCGTTCGTGACGGCCGCGGCCACGACGATCGCGGTGCCGTGCTGGTCGTCGTGGAACACCGGGATCTTCATCCGCTTGCGCGCTTCGCGCTCGACGATGAAGCAGTCCGGCGCCTTGATGTCTTCCAGGTTGATCCCGCCGAAAGTCGGCTCCAGCGCGGCGATCACGTCGACCAGCTTGTGCGGGTCCGACTCGTTCAGCTCGATGTCGAACACGTCGATGCCGGCGAACTTCTTGAACAGTACGGCCTTGCCTTCCATCACCGGCTTCGACGCGAGCGGGCCGATGTTGCCGAGCCCGAGCACCGCGGTGCCGTTCGTGACGACGCCGACCAGGTTGCTGCGCGCGGTGAAGCGCGCGGCGTTCAGCGGGTTCTCGACGATCTCCTCGCACGCGTAGGCGACACCCGGCGAATACGCGAGCGCGAGGTCGCGCTGGTTGATCATCTGCTTGGTCGGGGCGATCGCGATTTTCCCCGGCGTCGGGAATTCGTGATAGTCGAGTGCGGCTTCGCGGAGCTTGGCTTTGGAGGAGGCTTGGGTCGACATGTGTCTCTTGACGGGCGGATTAGAATAACTGTTCGACGGCATTGTAGCGCCAATCGAAGGCCCCCAGACCGGCGATTCGGGTGCGACAGCCGCGACAAAAATGTACTGAACGGTGCAGGAACGGCGCCGTTCGCTGCGTACAATGCCGTTCCCTTCACCGCTTCCGGGTCCGTCCGCCGTGCCAGCCGCCCTGTCCGAGTTTTCGCTGATCGATCGCTTCTTCGCGCGCCGCGCGGCCCGGGGGGCGCGTGCGTCAACGCTCGGCATCGGCGACGATTGCGCGCTGATCGCGCCTCGATCCGGCAAATTGCTGGCCATTTCGACGGACATGCTGGTCGAAGGCCGCCATTTCTTCCCCGATGTCGCACCCGACGCGCTCGGCCACAAGACGCTCGCGGTCAACCTGTCGGATCTCGCGGCCATGGGTGCCGAGCCGCGCGCGTTCACGCTCGCGTGCGCACTGCCGCGCGCGGACGCGGCGTGGCTCGAGGCGTTCAGCAACGGGTTGTTCGCGCTCGCCGAGCGGTTCGGCTGCGAACTGATCGGCGGCGACACGACGAGCGGGCCGCTGAACCTGTGCGTGACCGTGTTCGGCGAAGTCTCGCCGGACGCGGCGTTGCGGCGCGATGCCGCGCGTGACGGCGACGACGTCTGGGTGTCCGGCACGCTCGGCGACGCCCGTGCTGGGCTCGGACTCGCGCGCGGCGAATGGACCGCCGGCGCGGACGAAGCCGCCGCGTTCCGGCAGGCGCTCGAGCGTCCCGAGCCGCGCATCGCGCTCGGGCTTGCGCTCGCGGGCGTCGCACATGCGGCGCTCGACATCTCGGACGGCCTCGCCGGCGACTTGCAGCACATCCTGACCCGCTCGAACGTGCGCGCCGAGATCGACGCCGACGCGATGCCGCGCTCGGCCGCGCTCGCGACGCTGCCGCCCGACGTGCAGCGACGCTGCATGCTCGCCGGCGGCGACGACTACGAACTGTGCTTCACCGCGCCGGCCGCGGCCCGCGCGACGATCGAGGCAGCGGGCGCGAGCGCCGGCGTCCGGGTGACGCGAGTCGGTACAATACGCGCGTTGTCCTCGCCGTCGGAGCAGCCCGCGATCGCGTGGCGCGACGCCGCCGGCGCCCCCCTGACTCTCACGTTGCACGGTTTCGACCACTTCCATGCAGACTGACCCGACCGGGCAATCCGCGGCCGCGCCCGGCGCCGCCCGGAACGTGCCGCAGCGCGCCACGGCGCGCTTCATGCTGTCGCACCCGGCGCACATCGTGTCGCTCGGCTTCGGCAGCGGACTCGCGCCGTTCATGCCCGGCACGTTCGGCTCGCTGTTCGGCTGGCTCACGTTCGTGGTGCTCAACCGCTACCTGACGGTGCCCGAATGGTGGGCGCTGATCGCGGTCGGCTTCGCGGCGGGCACGTGGATCACCGGTTTCACCGCACGAAAGATGGGCACGTCCGATCCGGGCGCCGTCGTCTGGGACGAAATCGTCGCGATCTGGCTCGTGATGCTGTTCGTCACGCCCGCGACCTTCATCGGCCAGTTGTGGGCGTTCGTCGTGTTCCGCTTCTTCGACATGCTCAAGCCGCCGCCGATCCGCTATTTCGACCGTCGCGTGAAAGGCGGGCTCGGCATCATGGTCGACGACCTGATCGCCGCGTTCATGACGCTGCTCGTGATCGCCGCCTGGCGCTCCGTCGTCGGCTGACCGATTTCCCGACTCCCGTTTCCCGACGCGCATGCCAACCGATTCCGTCGTCCATCAGCTTGCGATCCGCGCAGGCAACAAGCTGCGTGACGAGCACCTGTCGCTCGCCACCGCCGAATCCTGCACGGGCGGCATGATCGCCGCCGCGATCACCGACATCTCCGGCAGCAGCCAGTGGTTCGAGCGCGGCTTCGTCACCTACTCGAACCAGGCGAAGATCGACATGATCGGCGTTCCATCCGACCTGATCGAGAAACACGGCGCCGTCAGCGAGCCGGTCGCACGCGCGATGGCCGAAGGTGCGCTGCGCAACAGCCGCGCGCAGGTCGCGCTGTCCGTCACCGGCATCGCCGGTCCCGCCGGCGGCAGCGAGAAGAAGCCGGTCGGCACCGTGTCGTTCGCATGGAGCAACCGGCTGCATACCGACGTCGAGACCCTCGTGTTCAAGGGCGACCGCGAGCAGATCCGCGCACAGGCGGCCGCGCATGCGCTGCGCGGGCTGCTGAAGCTGCTCGACGAGCGCGAAGGCTGATTCGCCGGCGCAGCGGCAGGAGCGGCCGCCCCTGCCCGCCGACTGAATTGCGTCGGGCTTCACGACGATCCAGTTCTTGTCCGCCGTGACCGGCAGGCCGAGCGCCTTCTGCCGCGCAGGCATGCGGTGCGCAAGCGACGGGAAAGTTGTTCGCATGCGCCAGGATGGCAGACACGCGAAGCAGGCGCGCGGCCCGCGGATGCGGACTCGGCGGTGAAAGGCCGCCCGGGCGGGCGGCCTGCGTTTCAGCGCTATTTCAGCGATGCGCGTTGATCGTATCGCGCGTCTTCTGCGCGGCGAGCGCGGCGGCTTCGGCGAAATCCTCACCCTTGCTCGCGTACAGGATCGCGCGCGACGAGTTGATCATCATCCCGGTGCCGTCGGCGGTGCGGCCCGCGTTGACGGTCGCCTGCACGTCGCCGCCCTGCGCGCCGATGCCGGGGATCAGGAGCGGCATGTCGCCGACGATCCCGCGCACGATCTCGATTTCCTTCGGGAACGTCGCACCGACCACGAGGCCGAGCTGGCCGTTCTTCGCATTCCACTTGTTCGCCGCGAGGTCGGCCACGACCTGGTACAGCGGCCGGCCGTTGGTGTCGAGGAACTGCAGGTCCGACCCGCCCGGGTTGGACGTGCGGCACAGCACGATCACGCCCTTGCCTTCATGCTCGAAGTACGGCTCCACCGAGTCGTAGCCCATGTACGGGTTCACCGTGACCGCGTCCGCGCGATAGCGCTCGAACGCCTCGCGCGCGTACTGCTCGGCCGTGCTGCCGATGTCGCCGCGCTTCGCGTCGAGGATCACGGGCAGCCCCGGATGCTGGAGGTGGATGTGCGCGATCAGGCGCTCGAGCTGATCTTCCGCGCGATGCGCGGCGAAGTACGCGATCTGCGGCTTGAACGCACTCGCGTATTGCGCGGTCGCGTCGACGATCTGCCGGCAGAATTCGAAGATCGCGTCGGGCTGGCCGTCGAACTGCACGGGAAAGCGCGACGGCTCGGGGTCGAGGCCGACGCACAGCAGCGAATTCGTGCGCTGCCACGCGGCGCGCAGCGATTCGATGAAAGTAAGCGGGGAAGACATGGCGGATACTCGCGGCAAACCGTTGGTAGACCGCGTATTTTACCCGCGTCGCCGGCGTCCTTCGCGCGCGGCGGCGTCGATGCGTGCATCGGACCGCTCGACGGTGAACGCGAAACGCCGCGTGAGCCGCTCGCCCGGCGCGAGCAGCGTCATCCCGTGCGCGGCGGCACCGCCCGGCAGGTTCACCGCATTGATCGGATGATCGACCGGCTCGAAGCAGAAAAAATGCTCGCCGGGCGGCGTATAGAGCACGTACGCATCGGCGTCGGCCGCGATCGTCAACAACAGCCCGCGGCGCGGCCAGCTCACCGTCGCGTGGCCGCCCCAGCCGGTGAACGCATGATTGACGAGCGTCGCCGGCAACGGATACGCGACGCCGAACTGCCAGGCCGGCGGCACGCTCACGTGCCGCACCGGCAGGAAATCCGTACCCGACAGCCACAGGCCGCCCGCGGCCGCGGCCAGCTCGGTCGCATCGTCGCGCACGAGGAACGGATGCACGCCGAGCCCGAACGGCAGCCGTGCACGCCCCGCGTTTTCGATCGTCAGCGCGATCGACAGCGTCGTATCGTCGAGCGCGAACGACTGGATCGCGCGAAACGCGTACGGCGCGCCGCTCGCGCGATCGAGCGACAGCTGCAGCGTCGTGTCGGTTGCGTCGTCCACCTGCCACGGCGCGAGCCAGCCGTCGCCGTGAATCGGCAATGGTTCGTCGCGGCGGTTGCGCGGCACCGCGACGCTGCGCCCGTCGCATTCGAAACGGCCGTTGCCGATCCGGTTCGAGTACGGCAGCAGCGGATAGCAGGCGAGCGCGTTCGGATCCGTCGCCGTTTCCGGGTGCTCGCAACGCCGGAACACCGGCACCAGCGCGCCGTGATCGCCGCGCCAGTCGAAGCGCGCGATGCCGCCGCCCAGATGCGGCAGCACGTCGAGCCGCAGAGCCGCATTCGACAGCGTGACGACCGCCGCATGCGCGGTGCCGACGCCCTGCGCGAACGCGGCGGTCTGCGGGCCGGCGCTGACGGGCTGCGCGGCGGCAGCCAGGCGCGCGCGGCGCGACTGGCTCGTGGACGACGATGCGCGCGAGGACGTGGCGGTCATGGTGAGCTCCTTTCCTTCGTCGATGAAGTGATACGGGTCGTCGCGCGGTGCCGCGCGAATTCGAACATCGGCAATCAGGCCCAGCCGCCGTCGACCACCACGTCCTGCGCGGTGATCATCCGGCTGTCGTCGGCCGCGAGAAACAGCGCCATGCGCGCGAGATCGTCCGGCAGCAGCTCGGCGTCGATGCACTGGCCGGCCTTGATCGCCGCACGGCCCGCGTCGTCGAGCCAGAGCTTGCGCTGCTTGTCGGTCATCACCCAGCCGGGCACCAGCGAATTCACGCGGATTCCGAACGAGCCGAGATCGCGCGCGAGCCCACGCGTGAGGCCCTGCACGGCCGCCTTCGCCATCACGTAGACGGGGTAGCCGCCGTTCTTCAGCATCCAGCTGATCGAACCGAGATTGATGATCGCACCGCCGCCGCGCTGCTTCATGTCGTCGATCACCGCCTGCGCGGCGAAGAACTGATGGCGCAGATTCACCGCGATGCCCGCGTCGAACGACTCGGGCGTCACGTCGCCGATCGCGTGGCGCGTATCGTTCGCCGCGTTGTTCACGAGCACGGCGATCGCGCCGATGCGCGCGCGGATCGCGTCGATCGCATGGCGCAGCGCGTCGATGTCGGTCAGGTCGCACGGGATGAACAGCGGCGCGTGGTGCACGTCCGGCGCCTGCGCGAGGGTTTCCGCGAGCGCCTGGCCCGCGTGCGCGTCGAGATCGACGAACGCCACGCGCGCGCCCTGCCGCGCGAAGTGCTCGACGAACGCCGCGCCGATCCCGGTCGCGCCGCCCGTGATCAGCACCGCGCGATCCTCGAGGCTCGGGTAGCGCGCATAGCGTGCGTCGCTCGCGGCGCGCGAATCCTGCGCGGAAGTTTCGATGGTCATGCGAATCGTCTCCGTGGAATCGGTCAGTCGCGTACGCCGCGGTTCTTCAGCTGGTCGAGCAACACGGCCGCGAGCAGGATCGCGCCGCGCACCAGGTACTGATAGAACGCGTCGATGTTCAGCAGGTTCATCACGTTCTCGACGGTGCCCATGATCAGCACGCCGATCACGACGCCCGAGATCGTCGCGCGGCCGCCCATCAGCGACACGCCGCCGAGCACGCACGCGGAGATCACGTTCAGCTCGAAGCCCTGCGCCGCGTTCGGCTGGCCCGACGTGATGCGCGATGCGAGGATCACGCCGGCGAGCGCCGTCACCGCGCCCTGGATCAGGAAGATGTAGACGCGCGTGCGTTCGACGTTGATCCCGGCGAGGCGCGACGCCTCGGGGTTGCCGCCGATCGCGAGCGTGTTGCGGCCGTACACGGTCTGGTTCAGCAGCACGCCGAACACGATGAAGCACATGAGCGTGACCCAGATCGGCAGCGATACGCCGAAGAGCGACAGCCCGCCGAGCGCGATGAACGTATCCGACGACACGCCGACCGCCTGCCCCTTCGACACGATGAAGCCGAGCCCGCGCACGATTTCCATCGTCGCGAGCGTCGTGATCAGCGCGTTGATGCGCAGGTACGCGATCACCGCGCCGTTCACGAAGCCGATCGCCGCCCCGGCCGCGACCGCCGCGACGATCGCGACGAACGTGTTGTCGGTCGCATTCAGCACCATCGCGCACAGCACGCCCGAGAACGCGACGGTCGAGCCGATCGACAGGTCGAAGTCGCGCGAGGCCAGACAGAACATCATCGTGCACGCGACCATCCCGATCTGCGAGATCGACAGCGCGAGGCCGAGCATGTTGTCGATCGAGAAGAAGTGATCGACCGTCAGCGACATCGTCACGAACATCACCGCGAAGATCGCGATCAGGCTGTATTCGGTGAGGTGCTGCCACCACTTCTGGCGGTCGCTCTGTTGTGGAACCAGCGCGTCGGCCGACGGCTTCACGGCTGCGCTGGCGAGGTTTTCCCTGACTTGCATGTTGTGTCTCCTGCTCCTGCGTCGCGCGGCCCGCGCCGCGCTTGATCGATTCGAATGTCGTGCGTCGCCCGAGGCGACCTGAAACCGCGTCAGGCCGCCTCGACGACGCTGGTCTGCGGCAGCGCGAGGCTCAGCACCGCATGCTCGTTCGCCTGCTCGCGCGGCAGCTCGCCCGCGATGCGGCCTTCGCGCATCACGACGATGCGGTCGGACACGCCGAGCACTTCCGGCAGTTCCGACGACACCATCACGATCGCGCAGCCGCGCTCCGCGAGCCGGTAGATCACGTCGTAGATCTCGTGCTTCGCGCCGACGTCGATGCCGCGCGTCGGCTCGTCGAGGATCACGACCTTCAGGTCGGGCTCCGCGAGCCAGCGCGACAGGATCGCCTTCTGCTGGTTGCCGCCCGACAGGAAGCGGATCTTCTGCCGCCGGTTCGGCGTCTTGATCTTCAGCCGCTGGATGAAGCGGTCGGCCGTTTCATTTTCGGTCTTGCGGTCGATGAACAGGCCCGCGCGCAGCGAATGACGGCGGCAGCTGATGTTGATGTTCTCCGCGACCGACGCCATCGCGATGATCCCTTCCTCCTTGCGGTCTTCCGGGCACAGCACGATGCCGTGACGGATCGCGTCGCCGGTGCGCTTCACGTCGATGCGCTTGCCGTCGAGCGTCAGCGCGCCCGCGCGTCGGCGGTCCGCGCCGTACACGAGCCGCATCAGTTCGCTGCGCCCCGCGCCGACCAGCCCGAAGAAGCCGACGATCTCGCCCGCGCGCACCGAGAAGCTCGCCGGCTCGCGCAACGCGGGGCCGTCGACGCCTTCGGCCGAAAACCGCACGTCGCCGAGCGCACGCGGCGCGTAGTGGTAAATGTCCGCGATCTCGCGCCCGACCATCTCGGCGACCAGCCGCTCGCGCGGCACGTCGGCGAGCGATTCGTGCGACGCGATCTTGCGCCCGTCGCGAAAGATCGTGCACGCATCGCACAGCCGGTAGATCTCGTCCATCCGGTGCGAGATGTAGATCAGCGCGCGGCCCTGCGCGCGCAGGTCGTCGACGAGCTTGAACAACACCTCGGTCTCGCGATGCGACAGCGAGCTCGTCGGTTCGTCGAGCGCGATCACGCGCGCGTTGCGCATCAGCGCCTTGCAGATCTCGACCATCTGCCGCTGCGCGATCGACAGCCGCCCGAGTTTCGCGTCGGGATCGAGATCGACGCCCATCGCCGCGAGCCGTTCGCGCACATGGCGCTTCGCCTCGCCCTTCCTCACCCAGCCGAGCGCGTTCGGCAGGCGGCCGAGCAACAGGTTCTCCGCGACCGTCAGGTCGGGCACGTACTGCAGTTCCTGGTGAATCACCGCAACGCCGGCCGCGATCGACGCGGCCGCACTCGAAAAATGCACGGGCTGGCCGTCGACCAGCACGCTGCCCGCATCGGGCTGGTATTCGCCGCCGAGAATCTTCAGCAGCGTCGACTTGCCCGCGCCGTTCTCGCCCATCAGGCCATGCACCTCGCCCGCGTGCACGTCGAACGAGATGCCGTCGAGTGCGCGCACGCCGGGAAATACCTTGCCGATATTGTCAAAACGCAGTGCCGCTGACACGTCGTCTCCCTACTTGCAGTTCCATCGATCGCCGGCCGCCGCATCGCCGCGGCAGCCGGCGGGCGGCTTACTTCGATGCGAGCCCCATCTCGTCGCGCACCTTCGACACGTTGTCGCGCGTCGCGAGCATGCCCGTCGTCAGCGTCAGCGCCGGCGGTGCCTTGCCCTGCGTGATCCACGCGTACATCAGGTCCGAGGTTTCCTCGCCGTGGCGCTTCGGGCTGATGATCACGGTGCCGTAGAAGCCCGTCGGCTGCGGCTTCTTGAATTCGTTCAGCGCCGATTCGGAACCACCGATGCCGATGCCGATCATGTTGTCCGCCTTGAAGCCGCGCCCTTCGGCCGCGCGCACCGCGCCGAGCACGGCCTCGTCGTTCAGGCCGTACGCCACCCAGTGCTTGAACTGCGGGTTCTTGGTGAGCGCGATGTTCGCTGCGTTGAACGCGTTCTCGGTGTCGGTCTTCGCCTGCGGCGCCGCGATCACGTTCGCCTTCGGGAAGCCGGCCGCCACCAGCGCGTCGGTCGCGCCGCTCGTGCGGTCGTGCGCAGTCGGCAGTTGCTCGTAGGTGATGTCGATCGCGCCGACGTCCTTCATGTCCCAGCCGCGCTTCTTGATCTCGGCCGCGATGCCGTCGCCGACCTGCTTGCCGATGTTGTACGCGGAGATCCCCATGTGCGGCACCGCCTCGATCGGCTTGCCCGCGCCGTCGACGAGGCGGTCGTCGACCGTCATCATCTTCAGGTTGTGCGACTTCGCCTTCGCGACGATGCCCGGCCCGAGCTTCACGTCGGGCGTGCAGATGATGAAGCCCTGCGCCTTCTGCGCGGACAGGTTGTCGATCGCGCTCATCACCTTCTCGCCCGACGGCGCGCCGATCTTCACGAGCGTGAAGCCCTTGTTCTTCGCCGCGATCTCGGCGAACTTCCACTCGTCCTGGAACCACGGCTCTTCCGGCTGCTTCACCAGGAAGCCGATCTTGACCGGGTCGGCCGCATGCGCGACCGGGCTTCCGATCACCACTGCCGCCGCGGCGGCCAGCGTTACGAAGGTTCTGCGTTTCATCTCCAGTGTCTCCTTGTCTTCATCGAACGGAATACAGCCGCTTGTTGGTTTCGACGCAGCGTGCGCGCGGCCGTCGCACGTGCGGTCTGTCGAATCGTTGCGTCAGTCGTGGTACAGCGCCGCGCGCCCGCCGTCGACGGTGATGCAAGCCGCATTGATGAACGGCGCCTCGTCGGAGGCGAGAAACACGGCCGTCATCGCGACTTCTTCCGGCTTGCCGATCCGCTTCATCGGCTGCAGCGCGAGCGTCTCGGCGCGCGCCGCGGCCGGGTCGGCCTGCGCGTCCCACCAGTCGCGCGTGAGCTGCGTCTCGATGTAACCGGGTGCGATCGCGTTCACGCGCACGTTGCGCGCCGCGTATTCGATGCCGAGCGCACGCGTGAGGCCCAGCACGCCGTGTTTCGCGACGGGGTACGGAAAGCAGCCCGGGATGATCCGGAACGCATGCGTCGACGCGATGTTCACGATGCTGCCGCGGCCGCGTTCGACCATCCCAGGCAGCGCCGCGCGGCAGCCGTGCCATACGCCGTCGAGGTCGACCGCGAAGCAGCGGCGCCAGTCTTCGTCCGTCATCGTCAGCGGATCGGCGAACACATTGATGCCCGCGTTGTTCACAAGCACGTCGAGCGGGCCGAATGCGGCTTCGGTCTGCGCGAGCGCGTCGCGCACCGAATCCTGCCGCGCGACATCCGCATGCAGCGGCAGCACGCGCGCGCCGTCGACGTCGTCGGCGATCGCCGCCGCCGTGCGCTGCGCTTGCGGGAAGTCGAGGTCGACGAGCGCGACGGCCGCGCCCTCGCGCGCGAACGCCTGCGCGATCGCGGCGCCGATCCCGCGGCCCGCGCCCGTCACCATCGCGACCTTGCCCGCGAGACGTCCCATCACGCGGCTCCGCCGCGCGCCACGCGCAGGCCGGCCTGGAACGCGCGCGCATTCGCCGCGGTCGCCTCCGCCGACTGGCCGGGCCGGTACAGCGCCGAACCGAGCCCGAAGCCGTTGGCTCCGGCCGCGAGGAACGGCCGCATGTTGTCCGGGGAAATTCCGCCGACGGGTATCAGCGGCACCGCGCGGTCGATCACCGCACGCCACGCCTTCACGACGGGCACGCCGAGCTGCTCGGCCGGGAACATCTTCAGCACGTCGGCGCCGTTCGCGAGCGCGGCAAACGCCTCGGTCGGCGTCGCGACGCCCGGTGCGCTCGCGAGCCCGCGCTCGCGCGCACGGCGGATCACGGCCGCGTCGCTGTGCGGCATCACGATCAGCGTGCCGCCCGCGTCCTGTACGCGGTCGACATGCTCGGCCCGCAGCACGGTGCCAGCGCCGACGATCATGTCGTCGGGTAGCGCGCGGCGCAGCGCCGCGATGCTGCCGAACGGATCGGGCGAGTTGAGCGGCACCTCGACGATCCGGAAGCCCGCTTCGTGCAGCGCAAGCCCGTGGTCAGCGGCTTCGGCGGACGTGATGCCGCGCATGATCGCGATCAGCGGGCACGCGTCGAACGCGCGCATCAGTGCGGCGTGCGGCGTGTATGGTGCGGGCAGCGTAAGGTCGGACGACATCGGCGGTTCCTCTTCAATCGATTCTTTGGTCGGCGCAGACGGGCTCGCCATCCGCGCGCACGAGCCCGGCGCGCGACGCGATCCACCACAAGCCGCGCTCGGTCGCCTGAGCGACGACGCGCGCATGCGTGCAGCCGAACACGCTCAACGCGTCGACGTAGCGCGCGCACAATCCGTCGTCGCCGATCAGCAGCAGCGGCTGGTTCGCGAGCGCGACACCGCGTTCCGCCAGCATCGCGTCAAGTGCGTTCAGCTCATGGCCGATCAGCAGGCCTGACAGGTAATCGCCCTGCGCATCGGGCGCGAGCCGGTCGGTCAGGCCGAGCGTGCGCGTGCTGAAGATCGTCGCGAGCAACCCCGCGCGCTGCGCACCGCGGGCCACCGCGACGCCGCGCGCGAATGCCGCGCGGTCGGGCGACGCGCTCGCGCGCATCGTGCGGCCGAGGATCGTGTGATCGCGCAGCGCCGCGAACAACTCGCCGGTCATGAAGGTCTGGAAGCGCTCGATGAGCCCGTCCTTCACCCATGCCCACTTCGCATGCGTGCCCGGCAATCCGATCAGTACGCCTGAACGATCTGCATCAAGCATGGGATCGTTCGCGAGTGCGCCGAATATCTGCGTTTCTTCGCCGCGCATCACGTCGGGCAACTCGCCCGTCGCGATCACGCCCGGCACGATCGACACCGTCGTGCCGCGCGACGTCGTCACCGTGACGAGCCCCGCGACGAGCGCGTCGGCGCCCGCCGGCACCTGGACGTACGGCGCCTCGCGCCAGCCCTGTGCGCTGCCGACCATCCCGGCGGCCAGCACCGGCACGCCCGGCGCGCGGTCGAGCCAGTCGCCGCACGCTTCCTCGAACACGACGTCGAAGGCTCGCGCGCCGCCGGCCGGCACATGCATCACGCCCGCGGCGCGGCTGCGCGTATCGAGCAGCGCACCGTGCGCGTCGAACAGATACGCGCGCAGCGACGTCGTGCCCCAGTCGAGCGCGATCAGCGACGGTGCGGCGCAGGAGGCGTCCGGAGCGGTCCGGGTCGAATTGGTCATCGTTTGATCCTGCGGGTACCCTGCGGCGGGCTCCAGCCCAGTTCCGCGGAAATGGCTCGCGCTTCGCGCTGCACGAGCGGAATCAGTTCGTCCATCCGGTCGTGCGGCATGTACGGAATCGTGCTCGCGACCGATACGGCCGCGACGATCGCGCCCGACGCGTCGCGGATCGGCGCGGCTACGCAACGGATCGACGCCTCGTTTTCCTCGAGGTCGAACGTGTAGCCGCCGGCCGCGTAATGCGCCATGCGCTGCAGGAACGCGCTCGTCTCGGGCCGGTTGTCCGGCTTGAAGTTGACGCCGGCCAGCGCGCGCCGCGCGGCTTCGAACAGCGAGCGCCACAGGTCCGGATCGAGGTCGAGCATCATCGCCTTGCCGATGCCGGTCGATGCGAGCGGCATCCGGTGGCCGACACGCGAGCGCATCTCGAGGCCGCGCGTGCCGGGGATCTTGTCGATGTACAGCACGTCATCGCCGTCGCGCACGCCGAGGTGGATCGTGTCGAGCGTCGCTTCGGCGAGCGCCTCGAGGTGCGGCCGCGCGACCGCCGTGAGCGGCATCTGTTCGAGCGCGATCGTGCCGAGCTCGATCAGCTTCGGGCCGAGCAGGTAGCCGCCCTGCACCTGGCGCAGGTAGCGCGCCTGCACGAGGCTGCTGACGAGACGGTGCGTCGTGCTGCGCGTCGTGCCGAGCGCGGCGCCGATCGCACGCATGTCGCGCGCGCCGTTCGCGATCGCTTCGAGGATCGCGAGACCGCGCAACAGCGTCTGCGTACCGGCCTGCTGCGCGGTGAGGTCGAGCGGCGTGCTGGTCGCGCCGATGGAGTCGGTGAGCGGCGCATCGCCCGGCGTCGCGCGCCGGGCGTCGAGAGCAAGGGAATCGGGCATCTTGGTCATGGAACGGGTTTCTTCAGCCGAATCGGTGAAGCCGCTGTCGCGACGCCGGAACGAGGTCGGGCGTCGCGGCAACGCGGCGGTCGATGCACCGAGGAAAGCGCCCGGCGAACTTCATGGAATGTGTCTCCGTGTGCGTCGGGCGCCGCGCGATGCGTGGGTCCGAAGCTGTCGATGTGCTTCGGATTGTAGGAGCGCACGCATTCGTCTCCAATATTTGAATGCGTTGCCCAGATAATGAGATAAACCGGCGGAGGTCGCGAAACGGTCGCGCCATGCGCACGGGGGCGGAACCCGACGCGTCGCGGGTCCCGCCCCCGTTGGTCATGCGCGCCGCGCTTACTGCTGGTTCGTGCTGCGCGCCTGCATGTAGCGCTGCACGTCGGAGAACGACACGCGACCGTTACCGCTCGCGTCGATCTGCCGGAAGTGATTCGCGACATAGCCGAGGCCGGCCGCGCGCGCCTGCGCTTCGGTGATCGAACCGGTGTTCTGCGTATCGGCCGCGCCGAACTGCCGCGCGAGTTTGCGCACCACCTGCGCGTGCAGCGCGGCGCCCGTCGTCTGCGTGCCGGCGGTTGGCTTGCGCGCGGCCGGCGGCACGTACGGATCGCCGAGTTGCGCCTGGCGCGCGCGCGCCGAAGTGGCGGCGTCGCTCGCCTGCGCGAACGCGGACACCGATGCGGATGCTGCAACGCCGGCGCATGCGAGCGCGGCGGCAACGACGATGAAACGTTTCTTCATGTCAGGCTCCAGTCTGGAATGAGGTCGTCGACGGCCGGCGAACGGCGCCGCCACGGGCGCGCGTCGCCAGGCCCGCACATCGCATCAGTGCGCGGCCGCGTTGTAGAAGGTCACGAGGTCGGCTTTCTCCTGCGGGCGCGACGTATCGTCGAGATAGACCATGTGTCCACCCTGATAGTCCTTGATCGTCAGGTTCGGTTGCGAGCCGAGCCGGGCGAGGTCGAGCTCGGTCTGGTAGAACGGCGTCGCGATGTCGTGATACCCGTTCAGCGACAGCACCTTCAGCGACGGATTCAGCGTCAGCGCAGCCGCAAGATCGGGAATCGTGTCCGGCATCGCGAGGCCGTCGTGCGTCCAGTCCCAGGTCTGGATCGCATTGCTGCTCAGCGAATACGCCGACTGCGCGCTGTACTTGAGCACGTTCGGCAGGTAGCTGCCGATCGTGTCGGTGAACGGTTTCGTGATGAACGTGCTCGACGGGTCGCCGTCCGCCGCGAGCGGGCTCGACGACGGCACGTTCACGCGTGCGTCGTAGCGGCCGATCAGCGTGCCCGGGATCAGCGACACCTGGAAGCTGTTGTCGAAGAAGGTCGGGACGACGTTGAAGTCCGCGTTCCACAGCGTCTGCTTCACGCCGGTCGAATTCACCATCGTCGTGACGAGCGTCGGCGGGGGCGGCGTGTGGCTCGCGAGATACGCGTTCACGGCGGGCACGTAGCTGCCGGCCGTCAGCTGACGCATCTGGTCCGCATATTGCGGCAGGCTCGACGGGTTCGGGTTGTCGAGCTGGTAGTACGCGCCGACCGTGCCGTAGGACGGCACGAAGCCCGCGCAACTCACGGGGCTCGCCCCGTTGTTCGAGTTGCCGACATAGTCGCTCGCCATGTCGCAGTTCGCGTTGTAGTTGAGGATCGACGACTGCAGCACGATGCCGTCGAGCTTCACGCCGGCCGTCTCGAGCAGGTTCGCGAGCACGTCGGTGCGCGGCGTGCCGTACGACTCGCCGAACAGGTACTTCGGTGAATCGTTGCGCTGGTTCACGGCGATGTAGCGCGTCACGAAGTCGCGGAACGCGCCGCCGTCCTGGTCGACGCCCCAGAACGTCTGGTTCGTGTTCGGCGCGATCGCCTCCGAGAAGCCGGTGCCGATCGCATCGACGAACACGAGGTCCGTCGTGTCGAGCAGGCTTTCCGCGTTGTCGACGAACGGGAACGTCGACGCGTTCGCGTTCGGGTCGCCCGTCTGGATCCGTTTCGGACCGAACGAGCCGAGATGCAGCCACACCGATGCGGAGCCGGGGCCGCCGTTATACAGGAACGTGACGGGCCGCTTCGCCGCGGGCTGGTTGTCGGCGGTGTACGCGACGTAGAAGAACGATGCCTCGGGCGCGCCCGTCTGCGGATTGCGTGCGACGAGGTGGCCGGCGGTCGCCGTGTAGCGAATCGTCTTGCCGTTCAGCGTGATCTGGTGATGGGTGACGGCGGCCTTTTCGACCGCGGCGGACGCGTCGAGCGACGCGGTCGCGCTCGACGAATAACTGTTGGGATCGTTGTACGGCTTGTCCACCTGAGCGGCGGGATCGGCTGAATTGTCGGTACCTGCTGCCGAGGACGACGTCACGTCGTCGTTGCAGGCCGTCAGAATCAGCGAAGAGAACACAACCCCCAACAACAGCTTCGCTTTGCTCGCTGGCATCGTTGCTTTCCTTCTCTCGAATGTTTTTTATGTCGAGCAGCCGGGTGAGCCGCCCCCCGCCTCGATTGCGGCCGATAAGCCGAGGCGCTGGCCAATATACGTGAGCGGGTCGGCTTTGAAAAATTTGGAAATATTTGATCGACGCTCGGTGCGGCGCACACCTTTCAGGAATGCTTCAATTCACGAACCGTTGTATTTCAACAGTCTTTCAATTGCTTTCGCCTCTACCCGAAAACACTCAAACCGCGCGGATTTCGTGCCATATCGGCAAACAAATTCTCGCGCGGGCGGGCATTGCTCAGTAAAGCGAAATAGATGAATTCGTCTAATGGATGTGTCCCGAAATGCGGGCGACACGAATGCGCTGCAGCGCACCAATGGCGCGCCGGCGACGGAACGGACAATGTCACGGCGCGAGCGCGCCGCTCACTGCGATTGCGGAAGTTCGGCCGCGCCCATCCGGCGGGCAATCACGGCCGCGCGCTGCGCCTGGTAGGCCGAGCCGCGGTGCGCGTCGAACCAGCGCGGCTTCGGCAGCATCACCGCGAGACGCGCCGACTGCCACGCGCCGAGCCGGCTCGCGGGAATCCTGTAGTAATAGCGGGCGGCGGCCTCGGCACCGTACACGCCGCGGCCCCATTCGACGGAATTCAGGTAGATCTCGAAGATCCGCTCCTTGTCGAGCACCGTCTCGAGCATCCACGTGATGATCAGCTCCTGCCCCTTGCGGATGTAGCTCTTCTCGCGCGACAGGAACAGATTGCGCGCGAGCTGCTGCGTGATCGTCGACCCGCCCGCGACGATCCGTCCGCGCGCCTTGTTCTTCTCCCACGCCTGCAGGATCGCGTCGACGTCGTAGCCGTTGTTGGTCGCGAAGGTCGAATCCTCCGACGCGATCAGCGCGCGCTTCAGGTTGCGCGAGATCTGGTCGTACGGCACCCACTGGTGCTGGATCCGCGCGGGCGGATTGTCGCGCGACAGCCACCATGCGTCGGTCCGCATGAACGCGGTGGAACCCGGATTGATGAACGACCACAGCGCGATCTGCACGAGATAGAACAGCTGCGTCACGAGCCACGCGCCCGCGAACACCGAACCCGCATAGACGATCCAGCGGGTCGGGCTGATGGTCCGCGTGCGCTGCGTGCCGCTTACCGCCACCACCTGTCGCGCTCCGGTCAGGCCGCCGCGAGCGCCTGGCGCAGCGCGGCCAGCACCGGTGCGCCGTCCGGCCGCACGCCGCGCCAGATGAAGAACGATTCGGCCGCCTGCTCGACCAGCATCCCGAGCCCGTCGGCCGTGCGCGCGCCGAGCGACGCCGCATGCTGCATGAACACGGTCGGCTGCGCGCCGTACATCATGTCGTACGCGAGCGTGCCCGGGCCGAACGCGGCCGCGTCGCACTCCGGCAGCGCCGCGTCGAGGCTGCCGGCCGTCGCGTTGACGATCACGTCGTACGGCTCCGCACGGACGGTGTCCGGGCCGCCGCCCGACAGCACGCAGCCCGCATCGTGCGCGGCCTGCGTGAACTGACCGACGAGCGCCTCGGCCTTGCTCGCGGTGCGGTTCACGATCGTGATCGACAGCGGCGCGCGCTCGAGCATCGGCAACACGACGCCACGCGCCGCGCCGCCTGCGCCGAGCAACAGGATGCGCGCACCGGCAAGCGACACGCCGAGGTTCGATTCGATGTCGCGCACGAGACCGACGCCGTCCGTGTTGTCACCGTAGATGCGGCCGTCGGCTTCGATGCGCAGCGTGTTGACCGCGCCCGCCGCCGCCGCGCGCGGCGACAGTGTATCGGCGAGCGCATGCGCGTCGAGCTTGAACGGCACCGTCACGTTCGCGCCGCGTCCGCCTTCGGCGACGAACGCGCGCACGGCGGCCTCGAAACCGTCGACCGGCGCGAGCCGGTGCTCGTAGACGATCGCCTCGCCGGTCTGCGCGGCGAACTGCGCGTGGATGAACGGCGACTTGCTGTGCGCCACCGGATTGCCGAACACCACGTAGCGGTCGGCGCCGCTCGTCGACGCGGCTGCGTTCATGATGCGCGCCCCTCTTCGCTTTCCTGGCTGGTGCCGTTCGCGGCCTCGCCGTCTTCGACCGCTGCGCCGTCCGCTTCGGCCAGTGCCTCGGCCTCGGTTTCCGCCGACGCGTCTTCCGCGTCGACCAGCGTGTCGTCGCCGCCTTCGGTCTCGTCTTCGTCTTCGGCCGCGTCGCCGCTCGTCACGGTCGGCGCGTCAAGCACGTTCAGCAGTCGCACCGACGCCTCGATCGTCAGCTCGTCGAGCGACATCACGTCGAGCAGCACGCGCGTGCCGCGCGCATGCACGCCGAGCCCCGGCACGTGCAGCAACAGCGGAATTTCCTCGAGGCGCACCAGGTCGCCCTTCACGACGCTCGCGACGACCTGCTTCTTCTGCTCCTGCGCGAGCCAGCGCAGGCACCAGAAGTACTCCATCCGGCGCTGGTAGTCGGCGTAAGCGGTATAGGTGTCGTCGAAGCCCTGCACGACCGCGTACAGGTCGGCGTCCTTCGGCTTGAACGGCGCGGCGAGCTTGGCCGTGACGCCGTGCTGCACGCATGCGAGCAACTGCCACTGGTTCACCAGGTCGACATAGCGGCGCAGCGGCGACGTGCTCCACGCGTACTGAGCGACACCGAGGCCTTCGTGCGGCGCGGCCGTCGTCTGCATCCGCGTGCGCTTCGGGCCCGGCGCGCCGAAGCCGCGCTGCGAGCGGTAGATGCCCGGCACCGTGTGATCGTGCAGGAACGCGCCCCACGTCGAGTTCGCGAGGATCGCGAGCTCCGACACGATCAGGTCGAGCGGCGACCCGCGGCGGCGCGGCGTGATCGTCACGTGCTCGCCTTCGACGTAGAAGTTGTAGTCGGTGTTGCGCTGCACTTCGCGCTTCAGGCCGTAGCCCGCGCGCGCGACCTGGCGCTTCTCGAACAGCGCCTGCGCGAGCGGCCACAGCACGGCGATGTCGTCCTTGTGCGGGTAGTCGCCGGTGCCGGCCGCGAGCGTCTCTTCATTGACGAGCTCGTCGAGCGTGTTGTGGCGCAGGTTGTTCTTCACGAACACGAGTTCGGCACGCGTCTCGTTCGCGACGATCTCCTGCGTCTCGCGGTTGACGATGATGTACAGCGACAGCGCCGGGCGGTAATCGCCTTCCTTCAGCGTGAACACGTCGACGACGTCGTCCGGCAGCATCGTGATCTTGTCGCCCGGCATGTAGACGGTCGACAGGCGTGCGCGCGCGATCGCGTCGACCGCGTCGCCGCGCACGATGCCGAGCGCCGGCGCCGCGATGTGCACGCCGATCCGCACGCGACCGTCGGACAGGTGTTCGACCGAGAACGCGTCGTCGATTTCGGTCGTCGTGATGTCGTCGATCGAGAATGCCTCGACGTCCGCGCGCGGCAGGTCGTCCGGCAGCGGGCCGACCGTGACGGCGGGGAAGCCCGTGCCGTGCGGGAAGAATTCCGCGAGGAAGCGCGCCTCGTGCAGCGCACGCGGCGACGCGATGCCGCCGCAGTCGAGCATCAACCGCGCCGGCGACACGCCGCGCGCCCCGGCCGCCGCTTCCATCGCCTTGTATTCGATCGCGTTCTTGTCCGGCCGCGTCAGCAGCCCGAGCACCTTGCCCGCGAACGCTTCCGGCAGCTTGCCAGCCTTCAGTTCCTCTTCATACTGCGCCTGGACGAGCGCCTGCTGACGCTTGCGCTCGAGCGACGCGAGCGCCATCTTGAGCTGATCTTCCGGCGCCCGCTGATACTGGCCGCGCCCCTTGCGGCGGAAGTAGACGGGCGAGCCGTGCAGCCGCAGCACCAGCGCCGCGCGCTCGACCGGGCCGTAGGTCGCGCCGAAATATTCCGAGGCCAGCGCCGTATACGCGAACTCCTCGGCCGGCGCGCATTCCCACAGGAAATCCAGGTCGATCTGCTGCGCGGCCGTATCGGCTTCCTGCATCAGCTCGCCGGCGGCCGGCTTCTCGAATTCGATCAGCACGTCCTTTGCACGCACCTTCGCGCGCCGCCCGCCGGGCAATTCGACCTGAAACGCGTCGCCCTGGCGCGACAGCACGCTGCCCGCCTTGAAACTGCCCGATTCCTCGAAGAAAACGTTCACTCAGTACTCTCGTTCAGACTGCCGGGCGCCGCATCGGCGGCGCCGCATGATGATGGGAATTCGATCGGCATGACGCCGGGTTCATGACGTTCTTTCGTCGCAAAAGGCGAGAACGTCGCCGATATAGTCGGCAAATTCACTGATTCCATGATCGCCGCCTTCGATCACGCGCGTTTTCGCGCCCGCGTAATGGGCGAGCATCTCGCGGTAGTCCAGCACTTCGTCGCCGGTCGCCGCGAACAGATAGTAGCGTTCGGGCCGCGAAATCGCCTGCACGCGCAGCGCATCGAGCTCGTGCAGGTGACGGCGTTCGACGACGATCGACCCGCCGCCGTGCCACAGCGGCTGTTCGCCCAGATACTGCTCGAGGTCGCGCTGCGGCACGATCGCCGGATTCAGCACCACCGCCTTCCAGCCGTGCTTTTCGGCGAGCCAGGTTGCGTAGTAGCCGCCGAGCGAGCTGCCGATCACCGTCACGTCGCGCGCACCGGCCACCTCGGCTTCCGCGACGGCGATCGCCTCGAGCGGCGATACCGACAGCGACGGGCAGCGCCACTCGTGCGTGCGACCGAGTTCGGCCATGCGCGCGGCGAGGAGCCGCGACTTCTGCGACTCCGGCGACGACCGGAATCCGTGCAGGTACAGGATCACGCGCGGCTCCCGAGCGCGTCGAGCAGCTTCTGGTGCACGCCGCCGAAGCCGCCGTTGCTCATCACGAGCACGTGGTCGCCCGGGCGCGCGGCCTCGACGACCGATTTCACCAGCAGGTGGAGATCGTCGAACGCGCGGGCCTTGTCGCCGAGCGGCGCGAGTGCGTCGCCGAGGTTCCAGCCGAGCGCGTCGCGCCCGGTCGGGGCACCGTAGCCGAACACCAGGTCGGCGTCGGCGAGGCTTGCCGGCAATTGCGCCTTCATCACACCGAGCTTCATCGTGTTCGAACGCGGCTCGAGCACGGCGAGAATGCGGGAATTTTGGCGGCCGATGCGTGCACGAAGGCCGGCAATCGTCGTTTCGATCGCGGTCGGATGGTGCGCGAAGTCGTCGTAGACGGTCACGCCGTCCACGCTGCCGCGCACTTCCATGCGCCGCTTCACGTTGCGGAACGATGCGAGGGATTCGGCGGCCTGCGTGGGCGGCACGCCGACGTGGCGCGCGGCGGCGATCGCCGCGAGCGCGTTCATCCGGTTGTGGTCGCCCTGCACCTGCCACGCCACTTCACCGACGCGCTCGGCCTGCGAGTACACCGCGAAACGCTCGTCGACCGGCACGCCGTCTTCTGCAGGCAGCGCCTGCCAGCCGCCGTCGACGCCGAAGCGCTCGACCTCGCTCCAGCAGCCGCGCGCGAGCACGCGCTCCAGCGCGTCCGAGCGGCCGTTGGTCACGATCCGGCCGACGCCCGGCACGGTGCGCACGAGGTGATGGAATTGCGTCTCGATCGCGGCGAGATCCGGGAAGATGTCGGCGTGATCGAATTCGAGATTGTTGAGCACTGCGGTGCGCGGCCGGTAGTGGACGAACTTCGAGCGCTTGTCGAAGAACGCCGTATCGTATTCGTCGGCCTCGATCACGAAGAAACTCGAATCGGTCAGCCGCGCCGACACGCCGAAGTTCAGCGGCACACCGCCGATCAGGAAGCCCGGGTTCAGGCCGGCATCTTCCAGCAACCACGCGAGCATCGACGACGTGGTCGTCTTGCCGTGCGTGCCAGCGACCGCCAGCACCCATTTACCGGCCAGCACGTGCTCGCCGAGCCATTGCGGGCCCGATACGTACGGCAGGCCGCGATCGAGAATCGCCTCCATCAGCGGGTTGCCGCGCGTGACGACGTTGCCGATCACGAACAGGTCGGGCTTCAGCTCGATCTGCTCGGCGCCGTAGCCCTCGATCAGCGTGATGCCCTGCGCCTCGAGCTGCGTGCTCATCGGCGGATAGACGCCCGCGTCGCAACCCGTCACCGTGTGGCCCGCCTCGCGCGCGAGCACGGCGAGACCGCCCATGAAGGTGCCGCAGATGCCAAGAATGTGGATGTGCATAGATGAATGCTTTCGCGCCGCCGGGCGCCGTCGATTCGGAAAGGAAGGTCTGCGGCACGCCGGACAGGCCGCCCGGCCAACGACTTTCGCCGCGACACAAAGACCGTCATTGTAACTGACGGCCCGCCCTGCCCGGCGGCCCGAACGATGGATCCGAACGCCACGCGGCGCGGCGGGCGGCACCCGGCCGCACCGCGTTCAGCCGTGGCGGCGATCGAGTATGATTGCCGGATCATGTCTCGCAAACCTCTTGTCGACCCGCGGCGCGCCCGCGAGGAAATTGCCCAGTCCGCCGCCCGCCTGATCGCGGAGGACGGCCTCGATTACGCCAGCGCGAAACGCAAGGCCGCGCGCCAGTTGTTCGGCGATACGCGCGTTGCCGGCGAATGGCTGCCGGATAACGATCTGATCGAGGAAGAACTGCGCGAGTACCTCGCCCTGTTCCAGAGCGACACGCAGCCGGACGAGCTGCGCCGCCTGCGCGAGATCGCGCTCGACTGGATGCGCCGGCTCGCCGAGTTCAATCCGTACGTGACGGGCGCGGTGCTGAACGGCACCGCGAACGCGCATTCGGACATCCATTTGCAGATATTCACCGACAACCCGAAGGACGTCGCGATCTATCTGCTGAACCAGAACGTTCAGTACGACGTGTCCGAAACGCGGCATTTCGCCGGTCGCGCCGACGTCGAGACGCTCAGCTTCCTGTGGCGCCCGCGACGCGACGTGGACGCGATCGGCATTCACGTCGCGCTCTACGCGAGCGACGACCTGCGCGGCGCGGTCAAGGCCGACGCCCGCGGCCGGGTCGCCCGCGCCGACGCCACCGCGTTGCGCGCGCTGCTCGAGGCCAGCAACGCCCCTTCCGAACCGGAATGATTCAACGATGATGATGAAACGCATGTTGGCGCTCGCGGTGGTCGCGGCCGCCGCCGTCGCCGGCGGAATCGCCGCCGGCCATTGGTTCCGCGACGGCAGCGCCGATGACGGCGTCGCCGTCGCCGCACCCGCCGCGAACGGCAGCCCGGTCGACCAGCTGTGGGCCGCGTCGCTGACCGGTGTCGACGGCAAGCCGGCGTCGCTCGCCTCCTTCAAGGGCCAGAAGGTCGTGGTCAATTTCTGGGCGTCATGGTGCGGCCCGTGCGTCGAAGAGATGCCGGAGCTCGTCGCGCTGTCGCACCAATACAAGCAGAAGGGGATCCGTTTCATCGGGATCGGCGTCGATTCCGACCAGAACGTGAAGAACTTTCTGCAGAAGGTGAAGGTCGACTATCCGGTTTTCGTCAGCGGTTATGCGGGTGCCGATCTGGCCCGTAATTTTGGAAATACCGCCGGCGCGCTGCCGTTTACGGTCGTCATCGACGAAACCGGCAAGATTCGCGAGACAAAATTGGGACAAATCCAACCGGCCGAGCTGAAAAAGACCCTCGACGCGTTGTGATCGCCCTGAACGGCTGCCTGCGCGTTGGCGGCGATTTGTGCGTCGATCGCCGCAATTTCACGTGAATTCGCTGATACTTTGCGGCCGCACCGGTAATTCTTGCAGGTCCGGCGCGCCCGGCCGTTCGGCAAAACTAGACAAATTTCTCTAAATAGCGCTAAAGTTCGCGCAATTCCGCAGAAATAGAAGCGACCATGACACGATTGCTGGTGCTGCACGGCCCCAACCTGAACCTTCTCGGCACCCGGGAACCGGAGGTGTACGGCCGCGTCACGCTCGCGCAGATCGATCAAGCGCTTGCCGCGCGGGCGCAGGAGGCCGGCGCCGAACTGTCGTCGTTCCAGAGCAACCATGAAGGCGCGCTCGTCGACCGCATCCAGGCCGCGCGGGAGGAACAGACCGATTTCATCCTGATCAATCCCGCCGCGTATACGCACACGAGCGTCGCGATCCGGGACGCGATCGCCGGCGTTGGCATCCCGTTCGTCGAGGTTCATCTGTCGAACGTGCACCGCCGCGAAGCCTTCAGGCATCACTCCTACTTTTCCGACCAGGCCGAAGGCGTGATCTGCGGGCTCGGCTGGAAAGGTTATCTGTACGCGCTCGAGTACGCGCTCGACAAGCTGCAAGGCGCGTCGCGCGGCTGATTTCGCGATCTAGATTCAGCGCCGGTCCCACCGGCGCTTTCACGTATTGAAAGGGGAATTCCCGATGGATCTTCGTAAGCTGAAAACTCTGATCGACCTCGTCTCCGAATCCGGCATCTCCGAGCTGGAAGTGACGGAAGGCGAAGGCAAGGTGCGTATCGTCAAGAACGCGCCGCCGGTCTATGTCCAGCCGACGGGCGGATTTGCCCCGCAGGTCAGCGCGCCGGCCCCGGCGGTCGCGCTGCCGGCCGAAGGCGCGGCTGCCGCGCCGGCCGCAGGCGCCGCTGCCGCGCCCGCCGTGCCGCAAGGCCACGTCGTGACGTCGCCGATGGTCGGCACGTTCTATCGCGCGCCGTCGCCGGGCGCGGACCCGTTCGTCCAGGTGGGCGACACGGTCAAGGAAGGCCAGACGATCTGCATCATCGAAGCAATGAAGCTGCTCAACGAGATCGAATCGGACAAGGCCGGCGTGATCAAGGAAATCCTCGTCGAGAACGGCCAGGCCGTCGAATACGGCCAGCCGCTTTTCGTGATCGGCTAAGTCCGCCGCGCGGCCTGCGGGCCGCGCGCCGCCGATGCTCGCCAGGCGCCGTTCGCGCGCCCCTCGAAGAGACGAATACTCGCTATGTTTGAAAAAATCCTCATTGCCAACCGCGGTGAAATCGCGCTGCGCATCCAGCGCGCGTGCCGCGAACTCGGCGTCAAGACGGTGGTCGTCTACTCGGAAGCCGACAAGGAAGCCAAGTACGTGCGCCTCGCGGACGAAGCCGTCTGTATCGGCCCGGCCCCGTCGAACCTGAGCTACCTGAACATGCCGGCGCTGATCAGCGCCGCGGAAGTCACCGATGCCGAGGCGATCCACCCCGGCTACGGCTTCCTGTCCGAGAACGCCGATTTCGCGGAGCGCGTCGAGCAATCGGGCTTCACGTTCATCGGCCCGCGCCCGGAAACGATCCGCATGATGGGTGACAAGGTCACCGCGAAGCAGACGATGATCAAGACCGGCGTGCCGTGCGTGCCGGGCTCGGAAGGCGCGTTGCCGGACGATCCGAAGGAGATCGTCAAGATTGCGCGCACGATCGGCTATCCGGTCATCATCAAGGCGGCAGGCGGCGGCGGCGGGCGCGGGATGCGCGTCGTGCACACCGAGGCCGCGCTCGTCAACGCGGTCAACATGACCCGCGAGGAAGCCGGCCGTGCGTTCGGCAACCCGCAGGTGTACATGGAGAAGTTCCTCGAGAACCCGCGCCACATCGAGATCCAGGTGCTGTCGGACGCGCACAAGAACGCGATCTGGCTCGGCGAGCGCGACTGCTCGATGCAGCGCCGTCACCAGAAGGTGATCGAGGAAGCGCCGGCGCCCGGCATTCCGCGCCGCCTGATCGAGCGCATCGGCGACCGCTGCGCGGACGCGTGCAAGAAGATGGGCTATCTCGGCGCGGGCACGTTCGAATTCCTGTACGAGAACAACGAGTTCTACTTCATCGAGATGAACACGCGCGTGCAGGTCGAGCATCCGGTGTCGGAGCTGATCACGGGCGTCGACATCGTGCAGGAACAGATCCGCATCGCGGCCGGCGAGAAGCTCGCGCTGCGCCAGCGCGACATCCAGTTCCGCGGACATGCGATCGAATGCCGGATCAACGCCGAAGATCCGTTCAAGTTCACGCCGTCGCCGGGCCGGATCACATCGTGGCATACGCCGGGCGGTCCCGGCGTGCGCGTCGATTCGCATGCGTACAATGGCTATTTCGTGCCGCCGAACTATGATTCGATGATCGGCAAGCTGATCACCTACGGCGCGACGCGCGACCAGGCGATCCGCCGGATGCGCATCGCGCTGTCGGAGATGGTCGTCGAAGGCATCCAGACCAACATCCCGCTGCACCGCGAGCTGATGATCGACTCGAAGTTCGTCGAAGGCGGCACCAGCATCCATTACCTCGAAAACCGGCTCGCGCAGAAGCAGCAGGTCGCACCGGAAGAAGCGTAAGCATGAGTTATCGCGAACTCGTCGTCGAACTGGCCCGTGAGCATGCGGAGGCGCTGTCCGACGCACTGCTCGACCTCGGCGCGCTGTCGGTGTCCGTCGAGGACGCCGACGCCGACACGCCCGACGAACAGCCGCTCTTCGGCGAGCCGGGCCTCGTGCCCGAACGCACCGCGTGGCAGCACTCGCGCGTGATCGCGCTGCTGTCGCCCGATCACGAGCCGGCCGTGCTGCTCGCGGCGGCCGCGAACGAGATCGGCATCGCCGATACGCCGAAGTTCGACGTGCGCGAAGTCGAGGAGCAGGACTGGGTGCGGCTCACGCAGTCGCAGTTCGAGCCGATTCCGATCGGCGAGCGGATCTGGGTCGTGCCGTCGTGGCACGACGCACCCGACCCCGACGCACTGATCCTCGAACTCGACCCCGGTCTCGCATTCGGCACGGGCAGCCACCCGACCACGCGCCTGTGCATGGAATGGCTCGAACAGTCGGTCAAGCCCGGCCAGTCCGTGCTCGATTACGGCTGCGGCTCGGGCATCCTCGCGATCCTCGCGAAGAAATGCGGGGCGAACCCCGTGGTCGGCATCGACATCGATCCGCAAGCGGTCGAATCGGCGCGGCAGAACAGCGAACGCAACCATGCGGACGTGACGTACGGGCTGCCCGACGCGTGCCCGGCCGGAGAATTCGACATCGTCGTCGCCAACATCCTGTCGAACCCGCTGAAGCTGATGGCTTCGATGCTCGCATCGAAGGTGAAACCGGGCGGGCGCATCGCGCTGTCGGGCGTGCTCGCACGCCAGGCGGACGAAGTCGCGGCCGTCTATGCGCGCTATGTGGACATCTCGGTCTGGCGCGAACACGAAGGTTGGGTATGCCTCGCCGGAACGCGGCGGGAAAGCCATTAGAATAGCGCTGTCCTTCACTTTGGCCAGCAGGCCGCCCGGCTCGACATGCTTCTTGCGACGCGCTGCCCTCATTGCGAAACCGTCTTCCGGCTGCAGCAGGAACAGCTCTCGCTGCATGACGGGCTCGTGCGCTGCGGACACTGCCATCAGGTCTTCAACGCGTCGCAGTCGCTCGTTCCCGAACCGGCACGGCAGCCCGAGCCGGCGCTGACCGAAGCGGCACCGGCCGGGCCGGCCGCCGCCGAACCGCAACACGAAGCCGCGCCCGTGCGGCTCTTCACCACCGACGCACCGGTCGAGCCGGCGCCCGGTTCCGACTACAAGCCCGAAGGCTGGGACATGTGGGCGCCGTGGCTCGATGCCGGCGTCGACCCATCCCTGCAGCACAACGTGCAGACCGTGCGCACCGAGCCGCTGGTGCCGCTCGCGCTGCCGGCCATGGACGCCGGTGTCGTCCACCTCTCCGGCACGCCCGCCCCGATCGCATCGGCCCCCGCCGAACTGCACGCTGTCGCGTCGGCCGAGCCGGACTTGGCGGGGCACGAAACCGACTCATCCGGCACGTCGCGGGCCACGGCATCCGCCGAACCCGACCTGCGCGAACCGCGCTTCGTCGCGCACACGTCGTCGGCGGCCGACGCGGACGAACCCGTCGCCAACGCGCACTTCTCCGTACCCGACGACGAACACGCACCGCGCGAACCGCGCTTCGCATTCACGCCGGCGCAAGCCGTCCCTGAACACGATGCCAACGCCGACGCGCGCGCCGCCGGACCGGCCGCGGCCGCCAGCGAAACGGCTGCCCAACCGGCCGTCAGGTCGGCCGCGCCCTTCCCCGCCACACTGGCCGACGACGATCGCCCGCACTTCGCCGTGACCCGCGAGACGCGCGCGCCCGAGCGACGCGGGATACTCGGCGGCTTTTTCGGCGGACTCGTCGCTGCCGCGCTCGCGGTGCTGCTCGTCGCGCAACTCGCGTGGTGGCAGCGCGAAACCGTGATGATCTACTGGCCGGTCACGCAGGGCTGGTTCCGGCAGGCGTGCGCGCCGCTCGGCTGCACGGTCACGCCGCCGCGCGCGATCGACGGCCTGCGGCTCGACGCGGCCGACCTGCGCCAGCTCGACGGCCCGCGCGTGCTGGAGTTGAAGGTACCGCTGACGAACCGCTACCGCGTCGCACTCGCCTATCCGTCTCTCGAGCTGACGCTGCTCGACGACACGAATCACGTGACCGTGCGCCGCGTGCTCGCGCCGCGCGACTACGTCCGCCCGGGCACGCCGATCGACGCCGGGCTGCCGCCCGGCACGACGCGGACGATGGTCGTCCGTCTCGACACGAACGGCGCGCCCGCCTCGAATTTCCGCGTCCAGATCTTCTATCCGTGACGCCCCGCGGCGCGTGCATGCGCGCCGTCTCAACCCGCGCGCCGCAGCGGCGCGCTATTTCGGAGCACGAACATGAGCAAAGTTACGCTGGGTGGCAACCCGATCGATCTCGCCGGCACGTTCCCGGCCGTCGGCTCGCAAGCCCCCGACTTCAAGCTGGTCGGCAAGGACCTCGCCGATCTGTCGCTCGCCAGCTTCGCCGGCAAGCGCAAGGTGCTGAACATCGTCCCGAGCCTCGACACGCCGACCTGCGCGACGTCGACCCGCAAGTTCAACGAAGCCGCGTCGTCGCTCGACAACACCGTCGTGATCGTCGTATCCGGCGACCTGCCGTTCGCCGCCACGCGCTTCTGCACGACGGAAGGCCTCGCGAACGTCGTGACGGCTTCGACGTTCCGCGGCGCCCGCGCGTTCGCGAACGCGTACGGCGTCGACGTGACGAGCGGCCCGCTGAATGGCCTGACGGCCCGCGCGGTCGTCGTGCTCGACGCGCAGGACAAGGTGATCCACGCGGAACTCGTCGGCGAGATCAAGGACGAGCCGAATTACGACGCAGCGCTCGCCGCACTGAAGTAACCCGCTGCCGCCCGGCCCTGCCGCGCGAGGCCCGACGGCCTCGGCGCACCGGCCGGGCGGCCGCTTCCTTTTGCTCTCTACAGGAACGCACGCCTTGACTACGCTGATTTGCGGCTCGCTCGCCTACGACAACATCATGACCTTCGAAGGCCGGTTTCGCGAGCACATCCTGCCCGACCAGGTTCACCTGCTGAACGTGAGCTTCCTCGTGCCGACGATGCGTCGCGAATTCGGCGGTTGCGCGGGGAACATCGCTTACGCGCTGCACATGCTCGGCGGCGACGCGCGCATCATGGCGACGGTCGGCGCGAACGACGCCGATCGCTATCTCGAGCGTCTCGACAGCCTCGGCCTGTCCAAGGCCAGCGTGCGCGTGGTGCCCGAAACACATACCGCGCAGGCGATGATCACGACCGATCTCGAGAACAACCAGATCACCGCATTCCACCCGGGCGCGATGATGCAGTCGCACCTGAACCGCGCGGACGAAGTGTCGGGCGTGAAGCTCGGCATCGTCGCGCCGGACGGCTTCGACGGGATGGTCCAGCACGCCGAGCAATTCGCGAAGGCCGGCGTCCCGTTCATCTTCGATCCGGGCCAAGGCCTGCCGCTGTTCGATGGTGCGACGCTGCGCCGCATCATTGAACTCGCGACCTTCGTCGCGGTCAACGACTACGAGGGCAAGCTCGTCAGCGACAAGACGGGCTGGTCCGAACAGGAAATCGCCAGCCGGGTTCAGGCGTTGATCATCACGCGCGGCGAGCACGGCGCCACCATTCTTCACAAAAACGGCGAAGAACAGATTCCGGTTGTGCAAGCCGAGCGTGTCGTCGATCCGACCGGCTGCGGCGACGCCTTCCGGGGCGGCCTGCTGTACGGCATCGAGAATGGCCTCGACTGGGCAACGACAGGCCGCCTCGCGAGCCTGATGGGCTCGATCAAGATCGCCCACCAGGGGCCTCAAACTTACGCACTGACGCGCGCCGAAATCGACGCGCGTTTCGAGGCTGCCTTCGGGTACAGTCTCAAATGAATATTGTGGGAGAGTAAAAATGTTGACCAAGAAAACCCTCACGCTCACCGCCATGCTGACGGCCACGCTCACGCTCGCGGGCTGCTTCACGGCGCCGGGCTCCGCAGATGTCTATAGCGTCGGCCAGGCGCAGCGCGAACAAACCGTTCGCATGGGCACCGTCGAAAGCGTCCGTGCCGTGCGCATCCAGTCCGACGGCGGCGGCAGCGCGATCGGCACACTCGGTGGCGGTGCGCTCGGCGCGGTCGCGGGCAGCGCGATCGGCGGCGGCAAGGGGTCGATCCTGACGGCCATCGCGGGCGGTCTCGTCGGCGCGGTCGCGGGCAACGCGGTCGGCGAAAACCTCAGCACGGCGAACGGTGTCGAAATCACCGTGCGCCTCGACAACGGCGACCTGCGCTCGATCACGCAGGCGGCGAGCGGCGAAATGTTCCGCGCCGGCGAGCGTGTGCGACTGCTGTCGAGCGGCGGCGTCACGCGCGTCACGCACTAACGAGCATCCTCAGCACGCGGCGCAAGCCGCGGTCGAACGCATGTGCGAAGCTGCACATGCGTTTTTTTTTCGTTCGTGCCCGGCAACCGGTCGACACATCGATGAATACGGACAAAAAAAATCCCGCCACCTGAGCCAGATGGCGGGACCGATTGAGTAGCGCTACTCAACCCGCGGACACCACGTGAGTGTCCGGGTGGTACTGGTCAGCCGCGATTACGGACGGCTGCCGGTCGGGAACGGCCATGCCGCTGCCGGGTTGAGCGCGGTCTTCACGCCCGATGCCGGCGCGACCGATGCGGTCGACGCGGTGGTTGCCGGTGCAGCCTTCTTCACGACGGCCTTCTTCGGAGCAGCAGCCTTCTTCGCCGGGGCAGCGGCCTTCGGTGCGGCAGCAGCCTTCGGTGCGGCGGCAGCCTTCTTGGCAGGCGCAGCCTTCTTCGCAGGGGCAGCCTTCTTCGCAGCGGCCTTCTTCGCAGGCGCAGCCTTCTTGGCGGCAGCCTTCTTCGCCGGCGCGGCCTTCTTCGCAGCAGCCTTCTTAGCCGGTGCTGCCTTCTTCGCAGCAACCTTCTTCACTGCGACCTTCTTCGCAGCAACCTTCTTCGCTGCGGCCTTCTTCGCCGGTGCTGCCTTCTTCGCGGCAACCTTCTTCACCGCGACTTTCTTCGCAGCGACCTTCTTGGCTGCAACCTTCTTCGTTGCGACCTTCTTTGCCGCGACCTTCTTCGCAGCGGCCTTCTTCGCCGGTGCTGCCTTCTTCGCGGCAACCTTCTTCACCGCGACCTTCTTCGCAGCAACCTTCTTCACTGCAGCGGCCTTCTTCGCCGGAGCAGCAGCCTTCTTCGCAACGGTCTTCTTGGCAGCGACCTTCTTAGCAGCCGGTTTCTTCTTGGCAGTAGCCATGTTGTTCTCCTTCAGGTTCAGATGAGAGTCAGTTCAAACTACACCCTTCGTCAAAACCCGCTTCCCGCGGACGCTGTTCAGGACGTGCGCTTCGAAGCGGGCTATTCATCGGCGTACGCGGATACCACGCGCTTACGCTAATGAATACGGTATGGCGCGCGTGACCCCATGGCCTCGCGCGCCAAATCAAGTCGGTAGCCGGCGCACCTCGCGCCGCTACCCCTAATCGCTTGATCAAGCGGACCGCCACACGGCTGCCCGCTTTTTCCGGAGGGAAGTTTGCCCATCCCACTGAAGGGTTCGCAAAGTGCCGATCATGTCGTTGGGCCGTTAAGGCACCGGGCATGCTTTGCATCAGGCGTTCTTGCTCCTAAACCTTGGGCCGGGGCCGAGAGGCCGCCGGCTGCTCCATCATGTGACGGGTTCGCTGCTGCGGGTTATTCCCAGGACAGCGCACCGCCCGTCTGATACTCGATCACACGCGTCTCGAAGAAGTTGCGTTCCTTCTTCAGGTCGATCATCTCGCTCATCCACGGGAACGGGTTTTCCTCGTTCGGGAACAGCGGATCGAGGCCGATCTGCTGGCAACGACGGTTGCTGATGAAGCGCAGATAGCTCTTGAACATCGACGCGTTCAGACCCAGCACGCCGCGCGGCATCGTGTCCTCGGCGTAGCGGTATTCGAGTTCGACAGCCTGCTTGAACAGCTCGCGGATCTCGGCGCGGAATTCCGCGGTCCAGAGATGCGGGTTCTCGAGCTTGATCTGGTTGATCAGGTCGATGCCGAAATTGCAGTGCATCGACTCGTCACGCAGGATGTACTGATATTGCTCTGCAGCACCCGTCATCTTGTTCTGGCGGCCGAGTGCGAGGATCTGCGTGAAGCCGACATAGAAGAACAGGCCTTCCATGATGCAAGCGAACACGATCAGCGACTTCAGCAGCTTCTGATCCGCTTCGAGCGTGCCGGTCTTGAAGGCCGGATCCGTCAGCGTGTGGATGAACGGGATCAGGAATTCGTCCTTCGCGCGGATCGACGTGACCTCGTGGTACGCGTTGAAGATCTCGCCTTCGTCGAGACCGAGCGATTCGACAATGTATTGATACGCGTGCGTGTGGATCGCTTCCTCGAACGCCTGGCGCAGCAGAAACTGCCGGCATTCGGGCGCCGTGATGTGGCGGTACGTGCCGAGCACGATGTTGTTCGCGGCGAGCGAATCGGCCGTCACGAAGAAGCCGAGGTTGCGCTTGACGATGCGGCGCTCGTCCTCGGTCAGACCGTTCGGGTCCTTCCACAGTGCGATGTCGCGGGACATGTTGATTTCCTGCGGCATCCAGTGGTTCGCGCAACCCGCCAGATACTTTTCCCACGCCCACTTGTACTTGAACGGCACCAGCTGATTGACGTCAGTCTGGCCGTTGATGATGCGCTTGTCGGCGACATTGACCCGCGCTTCCGAACCGCCAGCGGGAACAGCCGATGCTTGCGGCGGCACCGCAAGATCGCCTTCGAAAATGTCGCGGACCTGATGGGCGGCAGGCGTTGCAGCCTGCAGTCCGACAGCCATCCCTGCGGAGGTGCGCATCGCGTTTTGCTGCGCTCCGCTCGCGGGGGTTACGGCAGTCTTCTCGTCATCCCAGTTGAGCATAAATTCTCACCATCAATTTAGAACGGTTTGTACCATCTTTTCCTGAGCGATAAAAGGGTTCGCTCACGAAAAATCCTTTTTTCGATTCGCGTTGCGACCTCGATACAACACTTTGAGCAACGCATCGTCGTTCATGCAGAGCGCGACGCGTGTCACGCATGTATCGCGAGGTGCGCTCGACGCATCGAACGCTGATCGAAACGCGACGTCGTCGGGGATGTTTCGATCGCTTGTCACTGCCTGCAACGCAAGTGCCGCGTTACAGATTCCTTATCATTTTTTTAGTAGAGAGCGGCGCACACTTCAACCTCGATCGGTTGCCGTGCGCGCCGCCCGAACCTTCTTCAGGTCATGCGCGCCAGTGTTACTGGCAGGCTTCGCACTCGTCGAAGCCCGGATCGCCCGGACGCATCGTGCACACCGGACCATCTGCTTCGACAGGCGCCAGCGCCGGTGCCGCATTGACCGCGCCCGACGATGCATCGCCGCCCGCCGCACCGAAGCCGCCGGCCGCGCCTTGCGCGCCGCCGCTGCTCGAGCCGCCGCTCGTCGGCACTGCGTTCAGCGCGCCGTGTGCGACCGTCGACTTCTCGACGTGCGTCGCCGCCATCGTGCGGAGGTAGTAGGTCGTCTTCAGGCCGCGCAGCCATGCGAGCTTGTAGACCTCGTCGAGCTTCTTGCCCGATGCGCCGCCCATGTAGATGTTCAGCGACTGCGCCTGGTCGATCCACTTCTGGCGACGCGATGCCGCTTCGACCAGCCACGTCGGGTCGACCTCGAACGCGGTCGCGTAGATCGCGCGCAGGTCGGCCGGGATGCGGTCGATGCGCGACAGCATGCCGTCGAAGTACTTCAGGTCGGCGACCATCACTTCGTCCCACAGGCCGCGTTCCTTCAGGTCGCGAACGAGGTACTCGTTTACCACCGTGAATTCGCCCGACAGGTTCGACTTCACGTACAGGTTCTGGAAGGTCGGCTCGATACAGGCCGACACGCCGATGATGTTCGAGATCGTCGCCGTCGGGGCGATCGCGACGCAGTTCGAGTTGCGCATGCCGTGGGCGGCGATCCGCGAACGCAGCGTCGTCCAGTCGAGCGACTCGGACGTGTCGACCTCGACGTAGCCGCCGCGCGCTTCGGCCAGCAGCTTCAGCGTGTCCTGCGGGAGGATGCCGCGATCCCACAGCGAGCCGCGGTAGCTCGAGTAGCGGCCGCGTTCCTCGGCCAGTTCGGTTGACGCGTGGTACGCGTAGTAGCAGACGGCTTCCATCGAACGGTCGGCGAACTCGACCGCCGCTTCCGACGCGTACGGCGTGCGCAGCAGGTGCAGGCAGTCCTGGAAGCCCATGATGCCCATGCCGACCGGGCGGTGCTTCAGGTTCGAGTTACGCGCCTTCGGCACCGCGTAGTAGTTGATGTCGATCACGTTGTCGAGCATACGCATCGCGACGCTGATCGTGCGCTTCAGCTTGTCGTGGTCGAGCGCGTAGCTGCCGTCTGCCTGCTTCACCAGGTGAGCGACCAGGTTCACCGAGCCGAGGTTGCACACCGCGATTTCGGTGTCGCTCGTGTTCAGCGTGATTTCCGTGCACAGGTTCGACGAGTGGACGACGCCGACGTGCTGCTGCGGCGAGCGCACGTTGCACGGATCCTTGAACGTGATCCACGGGTGGCCCGTCTCGAACAGCATGCCGAGCATCTTGCGCCAGAGCTGCGCCGCCGGGATCTTCTTGAACAGCTTGATCTCGCCGCGCGCGACCTTCTCTTCGTAAGCCGTGTAAGCCTTCTCGAAATCGGCGCCGAACTTGTCGTGCAGGTCCGGGCAGGTCGACGGCGAGAACAACGTCCAGTCGGCGCCTTCCATCACGCGCTTCATGAACAGGTCGGGAATCCAGTTCGCCGTGTTCATGTCATGCGTACGGCGGCGATCGTCGCCCGTGTTCTTGCGCAGCTCGAGGAACTCCTCGATGTCGAGGTGCCAGGATTCGAGGTACGCGCAGACCGCGCCCTTGCGCTTGCCGCCCTGGTTGACCGCGACGGCCGTGTCGTTCACGACCTTCAGGAACGGGACCACGCCTTGCGACTTGCCGTTCGTACCCTTGATATGCGAGCCGAGTGCGCGCACGCGCGTCCAGTCGTTGCCGAGACCGCCGGCGAACTTCGACAGCAGCGCGTTTTCCTTCAGCGCTTCATAGATGCCGTCGAGATCGTCCGCGACCGTCGTCAGGTAGCACGACGACAGTTGCGAGCGGTGGGTGCCCGAGTTGAACAGCGTCGGCGTCGAGCTCATGAAGTCGAAGCTCGACAGCACGTTGTAGAACTCGATCGCGCGCGTTTCGCGGTCGATCTCGTTCAGCGACAGGCCCATCGCAACGCGCATGAAGAAAGCCTGCGGCATTTCGATGCGGGTGCCTTCGACGTGCAGGAAGTAGCGGTCGTACAGCGTCTGCAGGCCGAGGTAGCCGAATTGCAGATCGCGGTTCGCGTCGAGCGCTTCGCCCAGACGCTTCAGGTCGAACTGCAGCAGCTTGTCGTCGAGCAGGCCGGCGTCGACGCCGCGCTTCAGGAACTGCGGGAAGTATTCGGCGTAGCGGGTCGACATCTCGGCCTGGAGCACTTCCTCGCCGAGGATCTCGCGACGGATCGTGTGCAGCAGGATGCGGGCCGTGACCTGGCTGTATGCCGGATCCTTTTCGATCATCGTGCGCGCAGCGAGGATCGCCGAGTCGTAGACCTGGCTCATCGGCACGCCGTCGTACAGGTTCTTCACCGTTTCGGCGACGATCGGGTCAGGGTTAACCGCAGCGCCGAGGCCGTCGCACGACGACACGATCAGCGCACGCAGCGCGTTCAGGTCGAGCGGACGCGTGACGCCGTTGTCGACGACGTTGATACCGGTGCTCGACTCGCCGCCCGCGGCTGCTGCTTCCTCGCCCGCATGCTGACGCTCCAGGTGACGCTTCTCGCGATACAGCACGTACGCACGCGCGACGTTGTGCTCGCCGCCGCGCATCAGCGCGAGCTCGACCTGGTCCTGGATGTCTTCGATATGGAACGTACCGCCGTTCGGACGGCTGCGCACGAGCGCGCGCACGACGTTGTGCGTCAGTTGCTCGACGAGTTCGCGTACGCGCGCGGATGCCGCGCCCTGCCCGCCATTGACGGCCAGGAAAGCCTTGGTCACCGCAATCGCGATCTTCGAAGGCTCGAACGACACCACGCTGCCGTTGCGGCGGATCACCTTGTAGTCGGCGAACGTGGCCTGCGGCGCGAGCGCCTGCGCGCCCTGTTCGGTCCCGCCGAGCGGACGGCTCGAGGCGCTCTCGTACTGGGACGTCGCGTTGTCGGTGGTTTGCATGTGCAAAGCTCCTGGTGTTGGATGGTGCGGAGAGAACCGCGGATTAAAACGAACGCTGCGCAATGGCGTGCGCGAGCGGTAAGAGGCGAGCGATGCGTCGGGGAAGCCGGTTCGGTCGATGCGCGACAACCGTTCCGGTCGTGTGCTTCGTCATGTGTACCCTGCCCCGTCGAAGTTCGCTGCGCTTGATCGCGACGCCCGGACCGCCCGGCCTGGCGCGCCGCCCTGAGAACCCTGTCCGCCGGCGTTGCCCGCCGGCCGGTGCCGCTCGGGTTTCCCCTGCGACACACACTATATCTAGTACAGAACCGCTCAACTGGCACCAAGTATAGTGGACATTCGGACGAGGTCAAAACGGATAATTTGCGATGGAGGTCTTGACATCGCTCGCGCGCAGACACGGCAAGGCATTGGTCGGAGAAAAAACTTTCCCCGGTCAAAAAACCCTGCGCTCAGTGCTGACGGAAAGGAAAGTATTCGGCGGAAAAGCCGGCATCGCCCGCGAAGCGTTGCCAATCGAAGTGCGGACCCGGGTCGGTCTTGCGGCCCGGCGCGACGTCGGAATGCCCGGCCACTGCATCGATCGGGTAGCGCGCGGCGAGCGTGCGCGCGAGCACGCCGAGCGTCGCGTACTGCGCCGCGTCGAACGGCACGTCGTCCGCGCCTTCGAGCTCGATGCCGATCGAGAAGTCGTTGCAGCGCGGCCGGCCGAAGAACTCGGACGCGCCCGCATGCCAGGCGCGCTCGTCGCACGACACGAACTGCACGAGCTCACCGTCGCGACGAATCAGGAAGTGCGCGGACACGCGCACGCCGCGCAGATGGCTCTGGTAATAGGGGTGCGCATCGCAATCGAGGCGATTCAGGAACAGCGCCTCGATCGCGTCGCCGCCGAACTCGCCGGGCGGCAGGCTGATGTTGTGGACGACGACGAGCGTCGGCACCGCGCCTGCGGGCCGCGCCTCGAAATTCGGCGACGGCGCGTGGCGCGCTTCGCGCACCCAGCCGTGCGCGTCGACCGACAGCAGCGCTGCGTCGCTCATCGGGCGTCGCGGCCGCTCGCGTGTGCGCCGTGGCGCTGCGCGTGCTCGGTGCTGCAGAAATATTCGCCACCCGCGGCGACGGCATCGCCCTTCGGCGTATGCACGCCGCATTCGGCGCAGCGCACCATCGGTTCGGGCAGCGAGCGCGCATCGCCGTTCGGGCGTGCCGTCCCGGCGCCGCCGGAACCGGGTGCGCCATCAAAGCCGCCGCCGCGGCCGGTGCGCGCCTGTGCGTGCTCCTGGGCCTGGCGCAGCTTGCGCGTGAGCCACGAACCCGCGAAGAAGAGAAGAATCAGGAGAAGAATCTGTCGCATCGGAGACCTGCGTTCAAACCACGGAGCGGTGCAGCAGCACCTCGAAAACGAACCGGCTGCCGACATACGCGAGCAGCAGCGCGGCAAACGACACGAGCACCCAGCGTGCGGCGCCGCGTCCACGCCAGCCCGACGTCTTGTGGGCGACCAGCAGGCCGCCGAACATCAGCCACGACAGCACCGCGAACACAGTCTTGTGATCGAGCCGCAGCGCGCGCGCATCGATCTGCTCGCTGAACAGGATCCCCGACGCGAGCGTCAGCGTGAGCAGCACGAAGCCTGCGCCGATCAGGCGGAACAGCAGCTTCTCGAGCGTGAGCAGCGGCGGCAGTGTCTCGAGCCAGCTCGCGATCCAGCCGGTCGAGCCGTCGCGCCCGCCGCTCCTCAGCGACTGCAGGCGCCGCTCGACCATCAGCATCAGGACCGCGTGCAGCGCGGCGATCGCGAAAAGGCCGTACGCGATGTTCGCGATCAGGAAGTGCATCTTGAACAGCGGCGCTGCGGCATATGGAAGCACCCGCACGCCGCCGAACACGAGCGGCAGCAGCGACGCGCCGCACGCGAGCGGCAGCACCAGCAAGCGCAGGCTGTCGAGCGGGAAGAAGAAGCTCTCGATCCAGTAGATGCCGGCGCCGAGCCAGAACATCGCGGACAGCGCGAACGCGAAGCCGAAGATCATCGCGTCGTTCGGAAAAATGGTCATGTGCAGCAGCACGCCGTGCGCGACGAGCGCCGCGAACAGCAGCGCGCGGCCGGCCCCGCTCATCCCCGACGCGGCGGACGCCGGAACCGGCACGGCCGGCACGCTCGCGACGAGCGAGGTCGCGCCCTGGCGGTGGGTGCGCCAGCCTGCGACGGCGAGGCCGCCGTACAGGAATGCGGTGAGGGCATACAGTACAATATCCATGTTCGAAGTTTACACTAGGCCCCCTTCCCGCGACGGCTCCCTTTGTTCGGTTCCGTTGCGCCTTCGGGCCCCACTGTCCATCGCTCCCCATGCTCGACAATCTCACTCAACGGATGGCGCGCGTCGTCAAGACGCTGCGCGGCGAGGCCCGGCTCACCGAGGCGAACACCCAGGAGATGCTCCGCGAGGTGCGTCTCGCGCTGCTGGAAGCCGACGTCGCGCTGCCCGTCGTCCGCGAATTCATTGCCAAGGTCAAGGAAAAGGCGCTCGGCGAGGAAGTGATCAGCAGCCTGTCGCCAGGTCAGGCGCTCGTCGGCGTGGTCCAGAAGGAACTGACCGCCGTGATCGGCGGCGACTACGAAGGCAAGGCCGCCGAGCTGAACCTTGCGGTCACGCCGCCCGCGGTGATCCTGATGGCCGGCCTGCAGGGCGCCGGCAAGACGACGACCGCCGGCAAGCTCGCGAAGCTGCTGCGCGAGAAATACAAGAAGAAAGTGCTGACCGTGTCGTGCGACGTGTATCGCCCGGCCGCCATCATGCAGCTGAAAACGGTGAGCGAACAGGTCGGCGCCGACTTCTTCCCGTCGACCCCGGACCAGAAGCCCGTCGACATCGCACTCGCGGCCGTCGACTGGGCGAAGCGCCACTACCATGACGTGCTGATCGTCGACACGGCCGGCCGCCTCGGTATCGACGAGGCGATGATGCAGGAAATCGCCGCGCTGCACGGCACGCTGAAGCCGGCCGAAACGCTGTTCGTCGTCGACGCGATGCTCGGCCAGGACGCGGTCAACACCGCGAAGGCGTTCAACGACACGCTGCCGCTCACCGGCGTCGTGCTGACCAAGCTCGACGGCGATTCGCGCGGCGGTGCCGCGCTGTCGGTGCGCCACATCACGGGCAAGCCGATCAAGTTCGTCGGCGTCGCCGAGAAGCTCGACGGCCTCGAGGTGTTCTACCCGGACCGGATGGCGAACCGGATCCTCGGCATGGGCGACATCCTCGCGCTCGTCGAGGAGGCGCAGCGCGGCGTCGACGTGCAGGCCGCGCAGAAGCTCGCCGACAAGGTCAAGAAAGGCGGCGACTTCGACCTGAACGATTTCCGCGCGCAGATCTCGCAGATGAAGAACATGGGCGGGCTGTCCTCGCTGATGGACAAGCTGCCCGCGCAATTCCAGCAGGCGGCGGCCGGCGCCGACATGGGCCAGGCCGAGAAGTCGATCCGCCGGATGGAAGGCATCATCAGCTCGATGACGCCGGCCGAGCGCGCAAAACCCGAAATCATCAAGGCGACGCGCAAGCGCCGTATTGCAGCCGGCGCGGGCGTGCCGGTGCAGGAAGTCAACCGGATGCTGAATCAGTACGACCAGATGCGTACGATGATGAAGAAGCTGAAGGGCGGCAACATGCAGAAGATGATGCGCGGCCTGAAGGGCATGATGCCCGGCATGCGCTGATTCCGCCCGCCGGTCGGCGCGCGGGTTTTTGCCGTAGCGCGCGCCGGCCGTTCTGCTTCATCCTTATTTGTATACCGACTGCCCGCCAGAACACATGAACCGCGAAGAAGCCCTCCACATTTTCGACCACTCCGAAGAGATCGTCTCGGCCGATGCCGTCAACGCATCGATCGCCCGGATGGCCGACGCGATCCGCGCCGACATCGGCGACGCGTTTCCCCTCGTGCTCTCGGTGATGGGTGGCGCCGCGGTGTTTACCGGGATGCTGCTGCCGCATCTCGATTTCCCGCTGGAGTTCGACTACATCCACCTGACCCGCTACCGCAACACCACGCAGGGCAGCCCGGAGATGCACTGGCGCGTCGCGCCGCGCGAATCGGTGAAGGACCGGATCGTGCTCGTGCTCGACGACATCCTCGACGAAGGCGAGACGATGGCCGCGATCCGCGACCGCATCCTCGACATGGGTGCAAAACGCTTCATGTCCGCCGTGCTGTGCGAGAAGACGCTCTCGAAGGCGAAACCGCTGCATCCCGACTTCTGCGGCTTCTCGGTGCCGGACCGCTACGTGTTCGGCTGCGGGATGGACGCAAAGGGCTACTGGCGCAATCTGCCGACGATCCGCGCACTGACCGCGAACGTCTGACCGCCCTGCCCGCTACAAAGAAAAGCGGCGCCCCGGTTTCCCGGGGCGCCGCTTTTTTTTCGTCGGCACGCGCCGCGCCGCCCGCGCTACAACTGGTGCACGAACGCCCGGATGCCGGCCAGCAGCATCTCGACCGAGATCGCGACGAGCACCAAACCCATCAGCCGCTCGAACGCCGCGACGGTCCGCTCGCCGAGCCACTGCTGGATCCGTTCGGCCAGCACCAGCGTGATCGCGCAGACGATCATCGTGACCGTCAGCGCGCCAACCCACTCGAACATCTTGCCCGGCGCCTGCGACGTCAGCAGCATCACCGTCGCGAGCGCGGACGGCCCGGCAAGCGCCGGAATCGCGAGCGGCACGATGAACGGCTCGCCCCCGGCGCGCGGATCGCTGCCGAGCGCGCCGTCCGGATGCGGGAAGATCATCCGCAGCGCGATCAGGAACAGCACGATCCCGCCGCCGAGCCGCAGCGACAGGTCGGTCAAGCTCATCATCCGCAGGAAGCGGTCGCCGACCACCATGAAGAACAGCAGGATCACGAACGCGATCCCCACTTCACGCAGGATCAGCTTCACGCGCCGCTCGCGCGGCACGTCCCGCATCGCCGTGATGAACAGCGGGATGTTGCCGAGCGGATCCGTGATCAGCACGAGGAGCACGGTGGCCGACAGGAAGGTGTATTCCACCGTGTTCCCCTGTTGTAGCGCTTAGCGCGCGAGCGCGGCGCGGATCTTCTCCGTCACCGTCGACGCGGCGGCGTCGGCCGGCAGCAGCGTCGCTTCGGCGTCGCGGCGGCCCTGGTACTCGATCTTGCCTTCCTTCAAGCCGCGCTCGCCGATCACCAGGCGATGCGGCACGCCGATCAGTTCCCAGTCGGCGAACATCACGCCCGGGCGCTCGCCGCGATCGTCGAGGATCACGTCGATGCCGGCGGCGGCCAGTTCCGCGTACAGCTTGTCGGCCGCCTCGCGAACCATGTCGCTGCGATCGTAGCCCATCGGGCACAGCACGACCTCGAAGGGGGCGATCGACTCGGGCCAGATGATGCCGCGATCGTCGAAGTTCTGTTCGATCGCCGCGCCGAGAATACGCGTGACGCCGACGCCGTAGCAGCCCATCAGCATCGGCTGCGGCTTGCCCGATTCGTCGAGGAACGTAGCGCCCATCGCTTCCGAGTACTTGGTGCCGAGCTGGAACACGTGGCCGACTTCAATGCCGCGGCAGATGTCGATCACGCCCTTGCCGTCCGGCGACGGATCGCCCTTCTGCACGTTGCGCACGTCGGCGACGTCCGGCTCGGGCAGGTCGCGGCCCCAGTTCACGCCAGCGATGTGATAGTCCACCTCGTTTGCGCCGACGACGAAGTCGCTCATGTTCGCGACCGTGCGGTCCGCGATCACCTTCACGGGCTTCTTCGTGCCGACCGGGCCGAGATAGCCCGGCGGCGTGCCGAACCACTCGACGATTTCCTGCTCGGTCGCGAAGCGGTGGTTCTTCAGCCCCGGCAGCTTCGACACCTTGATCTCGTTCAGGTCGTGATCGCCACGCAGCATCACGAGCCAGATGGTCGGCTCGGCGCCTTCGTTGTCGGTCGCGAGCACGATCGATTTGATCGTGCGCTCGAGCGGGATCGCCAGCAGTTCGGCGACGGCTTCGCACTTCGCCTTGCCCGGCGTCGCGACCTTCTCCATCGCTTCGGCCGGCGCCGCGCGCTCGGCAATCAGCGGCAACGCTTCGGCCGCCTCGATGTTCGCCGCGAAGTCGGACGTCGGGCAGTAGGCGATCGCGTCCTCGCCGGTGTCGGCGATCACGTGGAACTCGTGGGAGAAGTTGCCGCCGATCGAGCCGCTGTCGGCCGCAACCGCACGGAACTCGAGGCCGAGGCGCGTGAAGATGCGCACGTATGCGTCATACATCTTGCGATACGACTCGTTCAGGCCGGCCGCGTCCTTGTCGAACGAATACGCGTCCTTCATGATGAATTCGCGGCCGCGCATCACACCGAAGCGCGGACGAATCTCGTCGCGGAACTTCGTCTGGATCTGGTAGAAGTTCACCGGCATCTGCCGGTAGCTCTTGATCTGGTTGCGCGCGATGTCGGTGATGACTTCCTCGTGCGTCGGCCCGATCACGAAGTCGTTGTCCTTGCGGTCCTTGAAGCGCAGCAGCTCGGGGCCGTACTGTTCCCAGCGCCCCGATTCCTGCCACAGCTCGGCCGGTTGCACGGCCGGCATCAGCAGCTCGATGGCGCCTGCCCGGTTCATTTCCTCGCGCACGATCGCCTCGACCTTGCGAATCGAACGCAGGCCGACCGGCAGGTAGTTGTAGATGCCGCCGGCGACGCGACGGATCATGCCGGCGCGCACCATCAGCTTGTGGCTGACGATCTCTGCGTCGGCCGGTGCTTCTTTGAGGGTGCCGATAAAGAAACGGGAAGCTTTCATGCGGACGGTTCCAAATACGGCGCCCCAAGGCGGGGCGCCCGAAAAAGTTTCAAGGTGAAAAAGCTGCGCGCGGCGAACAACGAGGGACGACGATGGCGCAGATGACGTAGCAGACTAATCAGGGACAATTCAGCCGGTGCACCCCGCGCGGATTCGCTCCGTCACGGTGCGCAGCGCCCGTTATCTGTTTATAATCAAAGCAATTTTAAAGGATTCGAAGGTGGTTGTATGCTGGATCGTGAAGGCTTTCGCCCGAACGTCGGCATCATCCTCTTGAACGCGCGCAACGAGGTGTTTTGGGGCAAGCGGCTCCGCGAGCATTCCTGGCAGTTTCCTCAAGGTGGGATCAAGTATGGCGAGACCCCCATGCAGGCGATGTACCGGGAACTGCACGAGGAAACGGGCCTGCATCCGGAACACGTCAAGATAATCGGCCGCACTCGCGACTGGTTGCGTTACGAGGTGCCTGACAAGTTCATCAAACGCGAAGTACGCGGTCATTACCGCGGCCAGAAGCAGATCTGGTTCCTGCTGCGGATGGTCGGACGCGATTGCGACATTTGCTTGCGCGCGACCGACCACCCGGAGTTCGATGCGTGGCGCTGGAACGAGTACTGGGTGCCGCTCGATGCGGTGATCGAGTTCAAGCGGGATGTCTATCAGTTGGCGCTGACGGAACTGTCGCGCTTCCTGCGCCGCCCGGCGCAGCGAGCCGAAAAGCCGCGTGGGCCGCGTCCGTCGCGCTATCCGCGCGTCATCGGTGCGCAGGTCCAGCAGACGCTGACGATTGTCGACACATCGTTGGTCTGTTCGGAGATCGAAGTGGAGGCGAGCACGCTCGACGAGATGCCGCCCCGCGAGATCGTCGGCAAATGACGAGTCGGACTGCATGACCGGGCGCGACCTTGTGTCGCGCCCTTTTTTTACGAGGAATGCATATTGAAAGCGATTGCTCTCGCGCTCGCATCGATTGTCGCGGCGGCCACGCTGGCCGGTTGCGCAAATTCGAAGACGCCGACCAACAAGGATGACAGCGAGTTCGTGTACCTGCTGGACCGCCAGGGCAACTGGAAGGAAAACCCGGTCGACACGCTGCCGCCGCTTCCGCAAGCGGGCGACCTGCTGCCGTTCAACGTGTCTCAGAACACGCCGCTCAAGTTCTCCGTCGATGCGAAGTCGCTCGCGGTCGGCACCGACGGCGTCGTGCGCTATGCGGTCGTCATCACGAGCCCGGCCGGCGCACGCAACGTGAACTACGAAGGCATCCGCTGCGACACCTACGAATGGCGTCAGTATGCAGGCCTGAATTCGGATCACGACGGCTGGGACCGCACGGTCGAGAACGACTGGCGTCGCATCGAGAACGGCGAGTTGAACGCGTACCACTCGGCGCTGTACCAGGACTACTTCTGCTCGAACAAGATGCCGCAGGGCACGACCCAGCAGATTCTCGAGAACATCCGGTTCCACCGCACCGCGATGAGCCAGCTGCGCTGACTGCGCGACGCAGGCCACCGGCCCTGCCCCGCCAATCCCAACAAAAAGCCCGCACAACGCGGTAATGCCGTTCAGTTAAGCGACTGAACGGCATTTTTGTTTTGGGGAAGGAATGGTTGTAAACGCTGCGCTGAGATGTTAACTTTTGGCGCGATGCTGACCGACCACCTGACCTTCATGCTGGATGCCGGACCAACCGACCTGAGCCGGTTAGCGGAGCATCTACCGCATGCATGGATCGAGCAAGCCGTCGAAGCGACCGGCACGGCGAGCATCCGTCGCCGTCGGTTGCCCGCCGAACAGGTGGTCTGGCTGGTGATTGCGCTGGCGATCTATCGTCATTGGTCGATCAGTGAAGTGGTGGACAGCCTTGAGCTAGTGTTGCCCAACGAGGCCACCTTCGTCAGCAAGAGCGCCGTTACCCAAGCCCGGCAACGCTTGGGCCAAGCCCCGATAGCTTGGCTGTTCGAGCAAACCGCGCAGGCATGGTGCAAGCAGGACGCTGTTCGTCATGACTTCAAAGACCTCAGCCTATGGGCCATGGATGGCACCACGCTACGCACGCCGGATAGTGCCGCGAATCGGGAACATTTTGGGGCCCAACGCTACGCGAGCGGCAAGGTGGCGAGCTACCCACAAGTGCGGGCTGTCACGCTGACCTCGATCCCGACGCATCTCGTGGCGAACATCGCGTTTGGCCGCTACGACACCAACGAGATGATCTACGCCAAGGATCTGCTGGCGCAGATTCCCGACCATTCGCTCACGGTCTTCGACAAAGGCTTCCTGGCAGCCGAGATCCTGTGCGGCCTGAGCTCGGGCGAACGCAATCGCCACTTCCTCATTCCGGCAAAGTCCAATACGCGTTGGGAGGTGCTGTCCGGCAAACAGGACGATGCACTAGTGCGCATGCGCGTCTCGCCTCAGGCTCGGCAGAAATGCCCCGATCTGCCGGAGTGGTGGACGGCACGTGCGGTGCGCATTCAGGATGCACAGGGGCGGCAGCGAGTACTGCTGACGTCCTTGACCGATCGGCGCCGCTTCAAGTTGGCCGATCTGGTGGCTTGCTACGAGCGGCGCTGGCAGATCGAAACCAGCTACCGTGAACTGAAGCAGTCCATGCTGGGTAGCGAACTGACGCTACGCAGCCGAACCGTCGAGGGCATCTATCAAGAGATCTGGGGCGCATTGATCGCCTACAACCTGATTCGTCGAGAAATGGCCTGCGCCACCTTCGAAGCCAAGTGCGAGCCGACCGAACTGAGCTTCGTTCGCTCGTTCCATCTGATCCAGCACGAGATGATGTGGGCTGCGCGAACGCCTGCCTTCGCCAAGTTGCCCGCCGTCCTCAAGCGACTTCGCGAGCACCTCAAGTTGCTCATCAACGTAAAACGCCCCGATCGCAAATGCGATCGGGCCGTCAAGTCCCGTCCTGCTCGTTACGCTGTCCGGTTCCTCAGAAAGAACCTTAACTGAACGGCATTACGCACAACGCGGGCTTTTTTAGTATCTCGGGACGTCTGGCCGAATCGTTACACGAGCACGAGGTTGTCGCGGTGAATCAGCTCCGGTTCCAGCATGTAGCCAAGCACCGTCTCGATCTCGCCGCTCGGCTTGCGGTGAATCAGCTTCGTTTCCGCACTGCTGTAGTTCGTGAGACCGCGCGCCACTTCGCGTCCGTCGGGGCCGACACATGCGATCACCTCGCCGCGCGCGAACGCTCCCTGCACGCCAATCACGCCGATCGGCAGCAGGCTCTTGCCGCCGGCCGTCAGCTTCTCGACCGCACCGGCATCGATCACGACGTGCCCGCGTACTTGCAGATGGTCGGCCATCCATTGCTTGCGCGCGGCCATCCGCGCGGTGCGCGCGATCAGCTGCGTGCCGATCGCCTCGCCCGCCGCCAGCCGCACCAGCACGTCGGCTTCGCGGCCGCTCGCGATCACGGTGTTCGCGCCGCTGTGCGCTGCGCGCTTCGCCGCGAGGATCTTCGTCAGCATTCCGCCGCGGCCGAGGCTCGAGCCGGCCCCGCCCGCCATCGCCTCGAGTTCCGGTGCGCCCGCACTGGCTTCCGCGACCAGCGTCGCGTTCGGATCCTTGCGCGGATCGGCGGTGAACAGCCCCGACTGATCGGTCAGGATGATGAGCGCATCGCCTTCGATCAGGTTCGCGACCAGCGCGCCGAGCGTGTCGTTGTCGCCGAACTTGATTTCGTCGGTGACGACCGTGTCGTTCTCGTTGATGATCGGCACGACGCCGAGCCGCAGCAGCGTGAGCAGCGTCGAGCGCGCGTTCAGGTAGCGCTCGCGATCGGCAAGGTCGGCATGCGTCAGCAGGATCTGCGCGGTGCGGATATCGTGCTCGGTAAAGCGGCTTTCATAGACTTGCGCGAGCCCCATCTGGCCAACCGCGGCGGCAGCCTGCAGCTCGTCGATCTCGCGCGGACGCTTGCTCCAGCCGAGCCGCTGCATCCCTTCAGCGATCGCGCCCGAACTGACGAGCACCACTTCCTTGCCCTGCGCGCGCAGCGCGGCGATCTGGGCCGCCCAGCGGCCAATCGCAGCATGATCGAGCCCCTTGCCGTCGTTGGTTACGAGGCTCGAGCCCACCTTCACCACCAAACGCTTCGAATCCGCGATGATCGAACGCATCGTGCGCCGTCTCCTGTATCTGATGCCTGCCCGACCGGGCGCGCTTAAATTCCGGCACCGGGCGCGACGCCCGGTGCGTTCCGGCCGCGCTCAGGCGTCGTCGCCGGGCGTCGCGCCGCCAGCGGCGGGCGGCGCATCGCGGAATCGCACGTCCGCGGCCAGATCTTCCTCTTCCGCCGCGCGATGCGCGTCCGAATGCTGGGCGAGGTAGTCGTAGATCGCGTAGCACAGCGCTTCGCAGCCCTGGCCCGTGAGCGCCGAAATCTCGAACACCGGGCCGTCCCAGCCGAAACGGTCGAGGAAATCGGCGACGCGCGCCTCGCGCTCGTCTTCCGGCACCATGTCGAGCTTGTTGAGGACGAGCCAGCGCGGCTTCTCATAGAGCGCCTCGTCGTACTTGCGCAGTTCGCCAACGATCGCGGTTGCTTCCGCGACCGGATCGACGCTTTCGTCAAACGGAGCCAAATCGACGAGATGCAACAGCACGCCGGTGCGCTGCAGGTGTCGCAGGAACTGGTGGCCGAGGCCCGCACCTTCAGCTGCGCCCTCGATCAGCCCCGGGATGTCGGCGATCACGAAGCTCTTGCTCGGGCCGACCCGCACGACGCCGAGGTTCGGCGCGAGCGTTGTGAACGGATAGTCGGCGATCTTCGGCTTCGCGTTCGACACCGACGAGATGAAGGTCGACTTGCCAGCGTTCGGCATGCCGAGCAGACCGACGTCGGCGAGCACCTTCAGTTCGAGCCTCAGCATGCGCCGTTCGCCCGGCTTGCCGTCGGTCTTCTGGCGCGGCGCGCGGTTCGTGCTCGACTTGAAATGCAGGTTGCCGAGACCGCCTGCGCCACCCTTCGCGAGCATCACCTGCTGATCGTGCTCGGTCAGGTCGGCGATCAGTTCGCCCGTGTCCATGTCGGTCACGACCGTGCCGACCGGCATGCGCAGCGTGACGTCGTCACCGCCCTTGCCGTAGCAATCGGATCCGCGACCGTTTTCGCCGTTGCGCGCCAGGTGCTTCTTCGCGTAGCGATAGTCGATCAGCGTGTTGATGTTACGGTCAGCGATCGCGTAGACGTTCCCGCCCCGGCCGCCGTCGCCGCCGTCCGGCCCGCCGAACGGAACGAATTTCTCGCGGCGCATCGACGCGCTGCCATCGCCTCCGTCGCCGGCGATGACTTCGATTCGTGCTTCGTCAATGAACTTCATTCGTCACTCCGACCAGTATTTCCGCTATTGTGCCGCGCGCCGGCGCGCTTGAACAATCTGCCGTTCGGCCAATTGCCCGCCGTTTCGCGACAGCCGCCGGTGCGCACATGCGCCCGGCGGCCAAATAAAAAAAGGCCCCGCGAAGACTGCGGGGCCTTTCGGCTACGAAGCCCGTGGGTGCCTAAAATTAGGCAGCCGCCGGGACAACGATGACCAGATGCTTCTTGTCCGCGCCCTTGGTCGCGAACTTGACGTGACCGTCGACCAGCGCGAACAGGGTGTGATCCTTGCCCATGCCGACGTTCTCGCCAGCGTGCATGCGCGTACCGCGCTGACGCACGATGATGCCGCCGGCATTGATTGCCT
>Ga0209672_100169_pt1 | contig 55248 bp, 55 predicted proteins | sample AraplaCol_mMS_r2_FD_184273 | JGI IMG/M metagenome (GOLD analysis project Ga0209672, IMG submission 184273) | Arabidopsis root microbial communities from North Carolina, USA - plate scrape CL_Col_mMS_r2 (SPAdes) (version 2) | ecosystem: Host-associated > Plants > Roots > Endosphere | place: USA...
GATTGACGGCATCGCGATCGTGCGGCCCGAGGTGCCGCTTTTCTTCGCCAATGTGGAGCGCGTGCTCAGCGAGGCTCGCGGCCGCATCGCGACACAGGCGCCGATGCCGCATACGGTGATGCTGAGCCTCGAAGAAACACCCGACGTCGACAGTACGTCGATCGAGGCACTGCGCATTTTCGCTGCCGAGCTGCGCTCGCGCGGTCAGGCGCTCGTGCTCGCCCGCTTGAAGCCGAAGGCGTTGTCGGCGCTCGAGCGCGCAGCCGACGAGACGCTGCCCGCGCAAGCGTTGCGCGAGCTCAGCGTCGACGAATGCGTGCAATCGGTCGTGGACGGGCTGGGTGCGCCCTCAAGCGGGACCGCGCCCGCTGATGGCACCTGAGCGCGGGCTCGCGCGCCGTCAAGGCAGCGAAATCGTCAGATTGGCCGATTCGGCTTCAGGCTTGACGAGCTGCGAGTAAGGCGCAAGCGTGCGCAGCGTGGCGTCGCGCAAATAAGTATGGAGTCCGAAATAAGCGCCCAGCGCGACGAGCGCGAATACGGCGCCGATGGTCCAGAGCGGAACTTCGTGCTTGAGCCGGTGCGCGATCTGATCGGGCAGCGGCCAGTGCGGCGCGAACGACGCACGCTTGCCCTTCATATGCGCGATTTCATCGCCGAGGCGGGCGGTCAGATAAGCGAGCTTTTCCGGGCCTTCGAGCAAATACTTGCCCTGAAAGCCGAGCAGCAGACACATATGGAACACTTCGAGCGACTGCAGCCGCGCGACGCCTTGCGCGCGGCACGCTTCGAGATGATCGAAGAACTTTTCGCCCGCCAGTTGCTCGCCGAACAAAACGAGCTGCAAAGGACGACGCTCCCAATCTGCGCGAATCTTGAACGACGATGCCAGCACCGCTTCGTCTATCGCGGCGCAAAACGCGAACTTGGACGCATAGACGTCGTCAGCAGGGGCATTGAGCTTTTTCGCGCCGCGCTCGAAATCGGCGAGAAACGACTGCACGCGGGAGCTGAACTCGCTCGCGTCGCCTGGTTCGCGGCCCTGCTTGAGGAGGAACAGCATAAAAAAGCCGTCATAGAGCAGGTCGCGCAGCGAGCGCGCCTGAGCGCCGGTCTCCGTGCTCGACGCGGAGGTCGCCGGCGGCATGCTGCCGCCGAAAAGGGAAGGGACTTCGGTCAAGATGTCACCGCAATGAGTTCGAGTTTGAGATCGTTGATGCCCGACGGCGCATAGATCATCGCCGACTGGGCTTGCAGCATGCGCTCGTAAAGCGTCCCGCGCGCTTCGAGCGAGAAGTAACACGCACCCGGGCGCACGGGCACGGCGGGCGGTACTTGCGGCGTGTAGACGAGCTTCACACCCGGCATTGCGGACAGTACGAGCTTATCGACATCGTCGGGCGCGCCGACCTTGAAACGCGCGGGGACGGCTTCGACGAGCTCGACGGGCGCCATATCCGCCGAGACGGCAATGTAAAAGCTCGTCTTCTCGTCGATCTTCCCCGAATCGAGGCGGCCGATGTGAAACGACGGACGCACTTCCTCGAGCGCGATCGCGAAATGGCGCGTCGAAATGACCGTCTCGAGCAGGTCGCGCACGATCGTGTCGAGCGTCTCGAACGCGGGCCCCGGATCGTCATGCCGATACGCGGGCAGATCGGTCAACGCGTAGCGCTTCGAGAACGTCATCAATTGCCCGGCAAGACGCAGCAGTTCGTGAAAGAGCCGTTCGGGATGCAGCGATGCGTGCTGCAGCAAATGCACGAGCGATGCGACGGCCGCATTGGCCGTATGAAGCAGCCAGAAGGAAGCGATGTCGCCCGAGCGGAATTCGATGATGTTCTTCGTCGGCTCGCGATGGAACCCATAGAGGGCGCTCACCTTCGCTTGCAGCGCGTCGATGAGCTGGCGCAGGCACTGGTGCAGCACGGGCGATGCTTCGATCGCAAGCGAAGGTGGCACGAAGCTCTCGTCGAGCTCGAACCCCGAAGCTGCCGTGCGCTTCACGCGCGCGATCGGTACCGCGATGAGCTGCGCGCGCGGTTCGTTGTGTCCGATCAGTTTGACGCGCGTCTTGAGAAACGTGAGATTGGCCGTTGCGGCATCGGTGAACTGATCGGCTACCGGCAATTGCTTGCTCGCGTAGCGCGAGCCGAAGCCGCCGTTCGTCGGTTCGAATTCGTTGTTGCCCGTTTCGCGCAGCGGATGCAGCGCGAGATAGAAGAGAAATTCGCTGACGCCGTCAGGCAGCGTGTCGAGCGAAACCGGCTCGGGTAACTCGTCCGCCTGCGGGGCGGTATAAAGCGTGCCGTCAGGGAAGACCAGTGAGAGCTCCGCGAGCCGCAACGACTTGTTGCTGAGCGCATCGGCATCGAAGCGTGCCGAGCGCACGCCCCAGTTGTACGGTTGAATGGCGCGTATCGATTCGAAAACGCGCGCTTCGTGGTAAGCGTCTTGTTGCTGGAAATGCTGAGGCCTGAGAAAAAGGCCTTCTCCCCAAAGCAATTTCGCCGAATAACTCATCTCGAATCCGCAAGGAAAGTCAAAACGCCGCGCATGCGGTCGTAAAAGCTGCATTCAACATGCATTGTCTGTTCATTCGTGCCGCCTTCATCCGCAAGACACCGACGACAGCATATTCAACGGCGGCATGGGTAGCCCCGGATCGGGCGGAATGACGGTGCCGTTCGCCACTGTCATTGCACAACTGTGAAGGCCGACCATTATGCCGGATTTCTCCGATTTCACCGGATCGAAGGCGAATTTCCAGCGCCGCATGGCGGGATCGCGAAAGAGCGCCACGATGCCGAACGCCTGCGCCTCGCGCGAAACCTTTTCCACCATCTGATAGCGCTGGCCCGGAATCAAGGTCACCTCGCGCACGCCCAACAGGTCCGCACCCAATGCGGTTTTCTCCTTCGCTGGATCCGTAAAGGCGTCGAAGCCGGCCTGCTGGAACGAGGTCGGATCCTTGAGCACGTAAAGCCGCACCACCACGGCGAGCGGATGCTTGTCGTTCGCCGCATTGAGATTGGGCGCGGCGGCGAGCGTCAGTGAGATATCGCGCGGTGGCTTCTGCGAGTCCGGCACCGGCGGCTTGCCGATGCCCGCCGCCTGCAGCGCGGCGGACGCGGCGGCGCCGATCATCGGTACGCCGGCGGCGCACCCCGAGAGTGACAACGCAACCGCGAGCGGCGCGAGAGCGCGTGTGAAATATGGCCTCATCGAACTATTCCGGCCGATGCCGGTGCTCCATCCAAAGTATCGGAAACGCAGCCGAACGGCGCCTGGCATCCGCTCATTAAGAACGGACAAGTTTGTATAGTTACTAATGCGCAGCCCCGTCCGGAAAATTTTTCTTAATCTCGAATCAATTCTAAATTGACTCGGAAAATGTTTCCTCCTGCTCGTCCCTATTCGTTATTCAAAGAATTCCTACTCGACCTATATCGCGCGATAGAAGTTGAATTATGGAAATTTGGCCGGTACTATACGCGCGCACTCGCCGCAAAGCAAAGCTGTGGTTTCCGGGCGAATTAATAAACCGCTAGGCGGTACCAACAAATCATGAAACAGCGACTTTCTCTAAAACTTTCCGCGGCGGTGCTGGTATGTGCCGCTATCGCGGGTTGCGCGACGCAAAAATCGGCTCAGCAAACGACACCCGAGGCATTTAACAAGGCGCTGGCCGATGCCGACACCGTCGCCAAAGGCGGCGACAAGGATCGCGCGCTCGCGCTCTACCAGCAGTTGACAAAGGCCGACCCGACGCGCGAAGAGCCGTGGTCGCGCATCGCTCAAATCCAGTTCGACCAAAACCACTACGGCCAGGCCATCGTCGCCGCGCAAGAGGCGTTGCAGCGCGATTCCACCGATCGCGCCGCCAAGAGTGTGCTCGCCGTGAGCGGCCTGCGCATTGCCACGGAATCGCTGGGCGAGCTGCGGCAGGACGCCGCGCTGGCGGGCGACGCAAAGACCGACGCTCAGACGCTCGCTCACGAGCTGCGCGATACGCTCGGGCAGGCGACGCTCTTTCCCGAAGAAGTTGCTCAGAAAAAGCCCGTCGTGAAGCGTCGCCGCATCGTGCGTCATTCGGCGCCGGCGACGAAAGAATCCGGGGATGCCGCAACGACGGCGGCCAAGGCCGCTGAACCGGCTGCCAAGCCAGCCGGCAACGGCGCAGATCCTTTCAGCGCGCTTCGCTGAACGGTCCGTTTGAACCAATCGTTTCGGGGAGCCGTCGATGGCGAAAAAAGAAAGTATCCAAAAGCGCTTGCAAAAAGTGCGTCCGCCGCGTGTGCAACTGACCTATGAGGTCGAGCGTGGCGACGCGATCGAAGTCAAGGAGCTGCCGTTCGTCGTCGGCGTCGTGGCCGATCTGGCGGGGCAATCGGAAATCGAGCAGCCGAAGCTGCGCGAGCGCAAATTCGTCAACATCGACCGTGACAATTTTGACGATGTCATGAAAGGCCTCGAGCCGCGCGCGGCGTTTCAGGTCAAGAATCGTTTGACCGATGCGGGCGGCTCGTTCGCGGTCGATCTTCGTTTTCGTTCGATGGCCGATTTCAACCCGGACGAGGTCGTGAACCAGATCGAGCCGTTGCAACGCCTGCTCGACGCACGTTCGAAGCTTGCCGATCTGCGCAACAAGCTCGCCGGCAACGACAAGCTAGAGAGCCTGTTGAGCGACGTACTCGCCAACACTCAGCAACTCCAGGCATTGACGGGCACGACCCGCGAGAGCGGCAACGAGGCGGACCAGGACAAGCAGGGCGAGTGAGCCCGAGCGGGGTGTGAAATGAATCAGCAAACGGCCATGGCGAGCGCGGCGCTCGCCGAAACGAGCGCGGCAACGTCGCTGCTCGACGAGATCGTCGAAAAAAGCAAGGTCGCCAAATCGGATTCCGAGCATGCGCGAGCGAAGGATCTCATCAGCGAACTCGCGCATCAGGTGCTCGAAGGCACCGTCGTCGTCTCGGACAATCTTTCCGCCACGCTCGATGCGCGTATTGCGGAGCTGGACCGGATGCTTTCCGCGCAACTGAGCGAAGTGATGCACGCGGCGGAATTTCAGCGCATGGAAAGTACCTGGCGCGGGCTCGAATATCTGTGCAAGGAAAGCAACACCGGCTCGACGATCAAGATCAAGGCGCTGCATGCGTCCAAGCGCGAGATCGTGCGCGACTTCAAGAATGCGTCCGAATTCGATCAAAGCGCGCTGTTCAAGAAGGTCTACGAGGAAGAGTTCGGGACGTTCGGCGGTGCGCCGTTCGGTGCGCTGGTTGGCGATTTCGAGATCACGCGTCAACCGGAGGACATGTACTTCATCGAGCAGATGTCGCATGTCGCCGCGGCGGCCCACGCGCCGTTCATCACTTCGGCATCGCCCGAGATCATGGGGCTCGAATCGTTTGCCGATCTCGGCAAGCCGCGCGATCTGGGTAAGGTGTTCGATACCGTCGAATACGCGAAATGGAAGTCGTTCCGCGAGTCCGAAGACTCCCGCTACGTGGGCTTGACGCTGCCCCGCTATCTTGGCCGCCTGCCGTTCAATCCGAAGGACGGCCTCGTTGCCGAGTCGTTCAACTTCGTCGAGGACGTCGACGGCACCGATCATAACAAGTATCTCTGGTGCAATGCCGCGTGGGCATTCGCCGCGCGGCTCACGGCCGCGTTCGACGATTTCGGCTGGTGCGCCGCGATTCGCGGCGTCGAGGGCGGCGGGCTCGTCGAAGATCTGCCGACGCATACGTTCAAGACCGATGACGGCGAGATTGCGCTGAAGTGTCCGACCGAAATCGCCATCACGGATCGCCGCGAAAAGGAACTGAGCGATCTCGGGTTCATTCCGCTCGTGCATTGCAAGAACTCGGATTACGCCGCGTTCTTTGCCGCGCAGTCCGTGCAACGGCCCAAAAAGTACAACACGGACAGCGCGAACGCGAACGCGGTGCTATCCGCTCAGCTGCAGTACATCTTCTCCGTCTCGCGCATCGCTCATTACCTGAAGGCGATGATGCGCGACAAGATCGGCAGCTTCGCCTCGGCGCAAAACGTCGAGACGTTCCTGAACCGCTGGATTTCGCAGTACGTGCTGCTCGACGACAACGCGACCCAGGAGCAAAAGGCGCAGTTTCCATTGCGTGAAGCGTCGATCCAGGTTGCCGAGATTCCCGGCAAGCCGGGCTCGTATCGCTCGGTCGCATTCCTGCGTCCGCATTTTCAGCTCGACGAGTTGTCGATTTCGCTGCGGCTCGTAGCGGACCTGCCCAAGCCGGCAGGTGCCTGACGCCTAAAACCAATTTCAATTTGAACGGGCCCGGGCGCGCTGCCCGGCTCGCTTTTAAACCGCCACTTCGGGAGTCGAGAAGCCATGAAAGATATGTTTTTGAAATTCGGCAACCCTGCCATTCAAGGCGAGTCCGCCGACAAGGACCACACCGGCTGGATCGAGTTGAATTCGTGGGCCCATTCGATCGTCCAGCCGCGCTCGGCAACGGCATCGACAGCAGGCGGCCATACGGCCGAGCGCTGCGAGCATGCCGACATGACGTTCACGAAGGACATCGACGTGGTGAGCCCGCTGCTTTATCAGCACGCTTCGGGCGGCACGACGTTCGATGAAGTCACGATCGACTTCATGCGCGCGGACGGTGAAGGCAAGCGCGTCAAGTACCTCGAAATCAAACTGAAGTACGTGATCATCTCGAGCATCGCACCGAGCGTGGTGGGCGAAGGCCTGCCGAGCGAGACGTTCTCGCTCAAGTACGCCGCCGTCCAGTGGAAGTACACGCAGCAAAAGGTGGGTGGCAACCAGGGCGGCAATGCACAAGGCGCCTGGAGTCTGACGAAGAACGACAAGACCTACGCGGTCTGACGTAACGAGGCGGGCGGGGCACCGCCGATTCCGGTCGGTGTCCGCTCGTGTCATTCCGGGGACCCAGCGAAGTGCGCAGGTACCGATGAAGCGATTCGAACCCAGCTTGCTCGACAAGCTTTTCGACGACGACCCGCGTTCGCCGGCACCTGCCGCCATGCGGCAGATGTCGCTCGACGAGCTCAAGAGCCGCGTCGCGCGCGATGTCGAAGCGCTGCTCAACACGCGCATCGTATTCACCGAAAGTGAGCTCGAGAAGCTGACCGAATGCCAGCGTTCGGTTTTGACTTACGGGTTGAACGACTTCGCGGGACTGAGTCTCGCGAGCCACGCCGATCGCGGGTTCATCTGCACGTCGATTCGTAACGCGATCGACCGGCATGAGCAGCGATTGCGCGAGGTATCCGTGTCGCTGGAGTTGAACGCGCAATCGACCAATGCGCTTTACTTCTCGATTCGCGCGAAGCTCGTCGTCCATCCAGCGGAAGAGCCGGTCAGCTTCGATGCCATGTTGCAGGCATCCACGCTGCAATACTCGGTGACGCGCTCGCGGCGCGGCGCAGAGGCGTCGCGCACCCGCGTGTACGAATGATGTCGAGGCAAGGGTAGACGAGGGAGCGAAGCGCCCGCGCTCGGGGAATAGAGATGGAAGCGTTGCTGCCTTATTACGAGCGGGAGCTGGCGTTTTTGCGGCAGTATTCGCGCGACTTTGCCGATCGCTATCCGAAGATCGCGGCTCGGCTCGCCATCAGCGGCGAGCAAAGCGATGACCCGCATGTCGAGCGGATGATCGATTCGTTCGCGCTGCTCGGCGCCCGAATCAACAAGAAGCTCGAAGACGAATACCCCGAGTTCGCCGAGGCGCTCTTCGAGGTGCTGTACCCGCACTATCTGCGTCCGTTTCCCTCCTGCTCCATCGCTCAATTCAGTCCAAGCGCCGCCGCGATGCCGCGTGTTCCGGTCGTCATCCCGCGCGGGACACCGCTCGAGAGTCGCGAGATCCGCGGCGTGCGCTGTCAGTTTCGTACCGCATACGACGTGACGCTGGCGCCTGTCGCGATCACGCGAGCGCGCTATCGACCTGTGGCCGCGTTACCTGTCAATGCACCAGTGCTCTCGGGCCATGTTTCGGGCGTGCTCTCGTTCACGTTCGAGACGACGTCGCCCGATCTCGACTTGAACGCGCTCGGACTCGATGCGTTGCGCGTTTATCTGCACGGCGAGCAGTCGCTTATCGCGGCACTGGCCGACTGCATTTTCATCCGCGCGACGGCGGCTTATGTCGAGACGGGTCCCGCACACCATTCGGACGAAGCGCAGCGAGCGGCCGAGCCGGCGCCCTGGACGCGGCTGGCAAGCATTCCGATCGAGCAGACCGGCTTTGCCGACGATCAGGCGTTGATCGATTACCCTGCGAGATCGCACCCGGCGTACCGTTTGCTGACCGAATATTTCGCGTTTCCCGAGAAGTTCGATTTCGTCGATTTTGGCTTGGCCGAGATGCTGAAGGCGAGCGGACCGTGTCGCCGGATGACACTGCACGTGGTGATCGGCCAAACGCGCGGGGAAACGCAAGCGCCACGGCTCGTCGAAACACTGACCGAGCATCATTTGCGCCTGTTTGCGTCCCCCGTCGTCAATCTATTTTCGCGGCGTGGAGAGCCGATTCGGATCAGCCACGAGGCGGTCTCGTATCCGGTCATCGCCGATGCCCGCCACGCGCACGCCTATGAGGTCTATTCGATCGATGCCGTACACGTGGTGAAGGAGTCCGCCGAAGAACAGGCTGTGGAGGAATTCCGGCCGTTTTACGCGCTCCATCACGATGAGCCGTCGCAGCTCGGGCGGTATTGGTTTGCGCGTCGCAATGCGCGCGTGGCGCAGATGAGTCCCGGCTACGAAACCGAGCTGTCCGTCGTCGACGCCCACTTTTCGCCGGCGCGTGCGATGACGAGCACCGTCAGCCTCGAGCTCGCGTGCACCAATCGTGATCTGCCCGCGCGACTCGCGATCGGCCTCGAGGGCGGCGATTTGTTCGCGGAGCCCGCGATGTTCGATGCGCCCGTTTCGATGCTGTGCCGCCCGACGCCGAGCGTGCGGATCGAGCGCGGTGCGTCGATGCATTGGCGATTGATTTCGCATCTCGCCTTGTCCGAGGTTTCACTGTTGCGAGAGGATTTGTCGACGCTCAAGGAACTGCTCGTCCTATACGATCTTCGGCGCACGCCGGCTTCGATCCGTCACATCGAGGGAATCGTCGCGCTCGAGGAGCGGCCCGCGGTCGTGTGGTTGCCCGGCAAGCCGTTCGCGACATTCGTGCGCGGTACCGAAGTACGGCTCACCGTCGACGAAACACATTTCGTCGGCACGAGCCTCGCGTCGTTCGTCCGCGCGCTCGATACGTTCTTCGGGCTTTACGTCGGTCTGAACAGTTTCGTACAACTGGTTGCCGTGTCCAAGCGCACGGGCGAGGAGATCATGCGATGCAAGCCGCGCAGCGCCGATTCGATGCTGGCGTAGTGGAGCGGCTCCTCGACGAGCCTTACCGCTTCCAGTTTTTTCAAGCCGTACGCGTGCTCGAGACCTGGTTTGCGCAGCAGGTGTCGCGCCGCGCCGGCGAACGCGTCGCGGGGCGCATCGGATTTCGCAGTACGTTGTCGTTGACGTTTGCGCCGAGCGAACTCGAAGGGGCTACCCCCTACGATCGCGCCGGGGCCGCGCTCGCGCGACCCGAAGAGCGCCGTGCCGCCATGGCCGATCGCTCGCTCGCGCGGATCGAATTGACGCCGTCGTTTTTCGGCATGCTGGGCAGCCAGGGCGCCCTGCCTCTGCATTACACGGAGCAGCTCATCGCTCGCGAGCAGGTGCAGCGCGATCGGGCCGCCCGGGAGTTTCTCGATGTGTTTTCGGACCGGGCGACGGCGCTGTTTTATGAGGCGTGGAAAAAGTATCGCCTGCCGTTCCACTACGAGCTCGACAAGAACGAACGCTATTTGCCGCTGCTGTTGGCGCTGGCCGGGCTCGCGCATGCCCCGACGCGCGCCGCGCTGCAACGGGGTCCCGGCGCGCTCGTCGACGAGGCGATGGCCGGCTACGCAATGCCGATCCGCCATCGGCCGATGTCGGCCGCGTATTTGGAACGCGCGCTGTCCGAGTATTTTCGCGTGCCGGTGCGCGTCGAACAGTTTGTCGGCAAGTGGTATGAAGTGCCGCCCGAGCGTCTGTCCCGGCTCGGCCTAGCCAACGCGACACTGGGCGCGACCGCGCTTGCCGGGGAACGCGTGTGGCAGCGAGACATGCGGGCACGGCTCGTCGTCGGTCCACTCAGCAAGAAGGACTACGAAGCATTTTTGCCCGGCGCGCCGTCAGCCATTGCGCTCGAACGCCTGCTATCGATTGCAGCGGGCGACATGCTCGAGTACGAGGTGTGGCTCGTGCTGGCGCGCGAAGCGGTCGGCACGAGTCAGCTCGGCGCGGGCGCGCGGCTCGGCTGGGATGCCTTCCTTTGCACGCGCGAAGCCTCGTGCGATCGCGACGATGCGCGCTACGAATTGAACGTTATCCATTGATCCTCAGACACAGGAACCGTCGACCCATGAGCACGCCTCTCAAGACTCTGATTGCCAAGCTCGATGCGCTGTGCCTCGATGCGGCCACACGTGCCGCGAGTCTGTGCCTCGCGCGCGGGCACTATGAGGTCGACCTCGAGCATCTGTTTCTGGCGTTACTCGACGACGCGTCCAGCGATCTCGGCGTCGTGCTGCGATCGAACAAGCTCAGTGCTCAGACGCTGCGCCGCGATCTCGAGCGCGAACTCGAGCGTTTGAAAACCGGCAACACGCGCACGCCGGTGTTTTCGCCGCATTTGATCGCGCTGTTCGAGCAAGCGTGGTTGATTGCGTCGCTCGATTCGCACGCGGGGCGCATCCGGTCAGGCCATCTGTTGCTCGCGCTGCTGAGCGCGCCTGACCTGGCGCAGTTTGCTCAGCGCATGTCGCCTGTTTTCGCCGAAGTACCCATCGAAGCGCTCAAGCACAAGTTCGACGAAGCGACGGCCGGATCGCACGAGGCCCAGGCCGTGCCGGGTCAGGCAGGTGCCTCGATCGACGGATCGGGGGAGGAGGGCGGTGCAGTGCCCGGTGTGTCCGGGCATGCGGCGTCGAAGACACCCGCGCTCGATACCTATACGACGAACCTCACGCAGCGGGCGCGCGAAGGCGGCATCGATCCTGTCATTGGACGCGAAGCCGAGATTCGGCAAACCATCGACATTCTGATGCGGCGCCGCCAGAACAATCCGATCCTGACCGGCGAGGCAGGCGTCGGCAAGACCGCCGTCGTCGAGGGTCTCGCGCTGCGCATCGCGGCCGACGACGTGCCCGAACCGCTCAAGGGCGTCGCGCTGCATGTGCTCGACATGGGGCTGCTGCAGGCGGGCGCGAGCGTGAAGGGCGAGTTCGAGAACCGATTGAAAAACGTGATCGACGAAGTGAAGAAAAGCGTCGTGCCGATCGTGCTGTTCATCGATGAAGCGCATACGATCATCGGCGCGGGCGGACAAGCGGGGCAAAACGATGCCGCCAATTTGTTGAAGCCGGCCCTTGCTCGCGGCGAGCTTCGAACGATCGCCGCGACAACTTGGAGCGAGTATCGCAAGTACTTCGAAAAGGATGTCGCGCTGGCGCGGCGCTTTCAGGTCGTCAAAATCGACGAACCCGGCGAGGCCTTGGCGGCCGCGATGGTGCGCGGACTGGCGACGCGTATGGAAGCGCACTTCAATGTGCGCATTCTCGATGAAGCCATTACCGAAGCGGTGCGTCTTTCACATCGGTACATTACGGGGCGCCAATTGCCCGACAAGGCCATCGGCGTGCTCGATACGGCGTGCGCCAAGGTCGCGCTGGCGCATGGTTCGACACCTGCCGCGATCGACGATGCGCGCAAGTATATCGAACGCATCGATGCCGAGATCGTGTCGCTCGAACGAGAGCTTGCGAGCGGATCGGCGGCGGCGCATGACGAACGTCTCGCCGAGTTGCGTACTGCGCGCGCGACCGAAGTCGAAACGCTTGCAGCTGATGAGGCGCGGTATGAGCAGGAACGCGCGCGGGTTACGCGTATCGGGGAACTCCGCGCACAACTCGAGGCCGCGGGTGCCGACGAGGCCGATGCCGTTCGGGCCGCGCTGGCGCAGGAAACGTCGGCATTACAGGCGTTGCAGCAATCGGGGCCGATGGTGCCGTTACAAGTCGACGGCCATGTTGTTGCCGAAATCGTTGCTTCGTGGACGGGTATTCCGCTGGGACGCATGGTGAAGGACGAGATCCGCACGGTGCTCGGTCTCAAGGATTTGCTCGCGGCACGCGTAATCGGACAGGACCATGCGCTCGATGCGATTGCGCAACGCGTGCGCACGGCCAGCGCGAATCTGGAGGACCCGAACAAGCCTCGTGGCGTATTTTTGTTCGTCGGGCCTTCGGGCGTGGGCAAGACCGAGACGGCGCTCGCGCTCGCCGATATTCTTTATGGCGGTGAACGAAAGCTCATCACCATCAACATGAGCGAGTATCAGGAAGCGCATACCGTATCGGGCCTCAAGGGCTCGCCTCCCGGCTATGTCGGCTATGGAGAGGGCGGCGTGTTGACGGAAGCGGTGCGTCGCAATCCGTATGCGGTTGTACTGCTCGATGAAATCGAAAAGGCGCATCCCGATGTGCTCGAGATGTTCTTTCAGGTTTTCGACAAGGGCACGCTCGACGATGCCGAGGGACGCGAAATCGACTTCCGCCACGCGCTCATCATCTTGACCTCGAACGTTGGGTCTTCGGCGGTGATGCAGGCGTGCCTGAACAAAGAGGGAGAAGCGTTGCCCGATGCGGACGCGCTGGCTGAGATGTTGCGCCCGCAACTGTACAAAACGTTCAAACCCGCGTTTCTCGGGCGCGTAAAGGTGATTCCGTATTACCCGATCTCCGATGACGTTCTTGCCGAAATCATCGAATTGAAACTTGGGCGCATTCGCGAGCGGATTGCAGCCAATCATCGCGCCCAATTCTCGTGGGACGAATCGCTCGTCGATGCAGTGCTGGCGCGTTGTACCGAGGTCGATTCGGGTGCGCGCAACGTCGATCATATTTTGAACGGCACGCTGCTACCCGAATTGGCGCAGCAGGTGCTCGGGCGCGTGGCGCAAGGGGCGCGAATAGAGCGGATTGCCGTGCGTGCCGGCGAGGATGGCGACTTCGAATACAAGGTGGCATGACATGGCGATCGATCTTGCACCGCTGCTGGCGCCGTTGGAGGGTGCATCGGCTTGCGGCGAGGACATGTTGTTTTCCAACGATTTCGACGAGATTCAACATGCGCGCCGCTTCGACGATCCGTCGCTCGATCAGGGCGAGTGGGTGACTGAGATCAAGGAGGCCGACTGGGGCTTCGTGATCGAACGGAGCACGGAGTTGCTGGGCCAACGGACCAAGGATTTGCGTGTTGCCGCATGGTTGACCGAAGCGCTTGCGATCAAGCAGGGGATACCGGGTTTGACGCAAGGCTACACGTTGCTGAGCGGGCTTTGCGCTCAGTACTGGGACACGGTGCATCCGCTGGCCGAGGGCGAGGATACCGAGTACCGGCTCGGCAATGTGGCGTGGCTCGTGGGCCGCACGGCTCAACTGCTGCGTGAAATGCCGTTGACGCAGGCGTCGAACGGGAGCTTGACCGCGATCGATTGGGAAGTCGCATCGAACGTCGCGCAGGCGGTCAAGCGCGACCCCGATCACGCCGACGAGATCGCGCGCGGCAAGCCTTCGTTCGAGCAAATCGATGCGGCGAAGCGAGCGACGCCGGTGCCGTTCTATCGCACATTGCTGGCCGATTTGAAGGCGTTCGAGGCGGCGATGCACGCGCTTGAAAATGAACTCGACTCGCGCGCCGGGCAGGCCGCGCCGAGTTTTCGGCAAGTGAAGGACGCCTATGCTTTCGTCTACGGACTGGCGGAGCGGTTCGCGCGCGATGTCGGCGTCAGTGCCGAGCCGCCTCCGGGCGCCGCCGCTCAGCCGCAACAGACGCAGATTGTCGAGCGCGCCGAGCCGACATTCAAGACACCGCTTTCGCAAGGAGCGCCAATGGTTGTTTCGACGCCGCCGGCCCGACATTCGGGAGTGATTCAAAGCCGCGCCGATGCGGTGGCGCAATTGCGCGCCGTCGCGCAGTTCTTACGGGCGACCGAACCGCACAGCCCGGCGGCTTATCTGGCAGACAAGGCAGCGGAATGGGCCGATATGCCGCTGCATCAATGGCTGGCTGCCGTGGTGAAAGACGATGGGTCGCTCGCGCATTTGCGCGAGTTGTTGGGGGTCAAGCCGGACGCGCCATGACGGTGCATTGGGCGTTCGTAAATGGCGTGGCCCTTTGGATATTGCGCTACGAGCGACGGAGCGTTGGCGATTCGTGGAAATCGAACGAATTGCTCGCCAAAACTACTGGAGCACACTGAGCGCGGTTTTCGCTCGACGATACAGTTCCTGTTTAGATTGCGAGCGGGTGGGGCGTTGCCATGTCCAAGGTGCTGAAAGTCGGCGGCGGTATTGCGCTGGTGTTGGGATTGATTCTCGGTTGCGCGATGTGGGTGACGAGCGGATCTGCCGCCGCGGCCACGACGCCGTCCTCAAGGGACGATGCGGGTATCGAACAGGTCGACAGCGTTCAGCCGCTCCCCGCGAACGTCACGTTCGAGCAGATAAAGGCGTATCTGCGCCAAGCTCCGCTCTATCACCTCGCGCTGGCCCAGCTCAAGCGCGGCCAGGAAAGGTCGCCGGGTTACTGCCCAACCATGAAGCTGCGTTCCGTTCATTTGTTGATCGCGCAGGGGCCGCAAATCGATGCGAACGGGGCAATCATTGGCGGCGCGTTCCGGGAGACGTGGATGGGGCTCGATTGCGGCGATGCGCACCCGCGTTTGAACGTATGGACCGTCGTGCAGCCGAATCGCGCGCCTGATGTGTTCCTGAGTTACAACGGCACGTCGATTGCGGACCCGCGGTTGCAACGCGACGGCTATCCGATGGCGATGGCGAGCGCCAACCATCGGGTGCCGAATTGTGCGCGCATGGAAGTGGCCGATACCCACTTCGATGCGTACGAGGGCCCGCCGTTGCCCGCGTCAGGTGGAAGGACAGTGCGTCCCTGGCGCGAGGCATGGCTGATGATCGGGTGCGAGCACGCGGTCAAGGTGGTGATGCACTTCATCCCGGACAGCACGGGGACGAGTGCGGCTTCGCATCCGCAAGAGAGTGTTTTGCTGCAGTGAGCGCGCAGCGGCAGCCAGACGCTGACGTGCACCGAGGCGACATGAGCAAAGCGGGAACGCCGCGCGCACACACCAACGTATCGCCCCTTACTTGCCGACGCGAAACTCGATTCGCCGGTTACGCGCACGCCCGTCGCTGGTATCGTTCGATGCGATCGGTTGGTCGGGGCCGACACCCATCGTCGTCATCGATTGCGGCGCGATCCCCTTCGTCACGAGATATCCTTTGACCGCATCCGCCCGGGCCTGACTCAGAGTGATATTCGATGCCCGGTTGCCCGAGTTGTCCGTGTGCCCGATGATTTCGACCGTCTTGCCCGCCATCCGCGCCAGCGCCGCGGCCATCTGATCGAGAATCAGACGCCCTTGCGGTGTCAGCATCGCGCTGCCGGTCTCGAATTCGATCGTGCGGTTCGCCAGCGTGCTGTCGAGCACGCCTTGCTCCGAAGCGCTGACGCGCAAGCCGTTCTTGATCGTATAGGTGGGGTTCAGTGCATTCGCCATATCGCTGGCGATTTGCTGGCGCTGCGCCTCGTTGCTCACTTCGCCCTTCACGTCGATTTGCGTGCCGTCGATTTTCAGCTGGCCTTTACTGATCTGCTTCAATTGCGGCCCAATCAGTTTTTGCACATTGGCGGCCCAATTCGGCGGCGTATCGACATTGCCCACTTCGATCTGATCGACGATATTCGCCACGCCATAGGTATCGCGCAAGCGCTGTAGTACGGCGGCGCGCGTGGACTCGTCAGGTACCTTGCCGCTGGCGACGACCTGTCCCGGCGTCGCGTTCACGGGCGGCGGAACGCGTGTGACCGCGTTGGCCGCTGCGGGCGGGGCACCCGGCGCGGCCGATTGGCTCGGTGCGATCGGCGTCGTGCGGATGCTGATACCGCTGTTATCGACCGGAGAGACGTTGGCCGGCCCGGCTGCATCGGCTAGGGCGGTGCGCGCCATCAAACCGCTCGCCAAGGAAAACGCCGCAAGAGCGGCAGCGCGCGCAAACAAACTCGAAGAAATCGAAAACATCGCCTTACGCCCCGATAAACGCTTCGCGGAACGTATCGATGGCGATACGCAACGAGAGCTGAGGTTGCTCGAGATAGCTGACGAGCTTGCTGATGCCGGGTTCATTTTGTGCGTGTTCGTCGACCCATTCGGGATCGTCGATATCGATGTTATGAGCTGCATAAGCCTGCGGATCGATGACGCTATGAAGCGTTTTCGCGGATGCACCGTTGAAGCCGATGACGAGCCGTTCCCGTTCGGCGATCGTGCCGATAAAAATCGCAACCTCGAAATCGGCCTGGGACAGGAAAGGCGCAACGAGTTCGAGCCAAAAGGCCGCCACGAGGCTGCGATAGAACGTGTCGTTTGGCAACGGTAGCGTGAGCCCCCGCTCGAGATGCCGCGACTTGCTCTGCATCACAGGCTTGAGCAGCGAACCGAGCGCGAGCATCGCGCTGCGCAGCCGCACGGGATGACCGCTCGCGAGCAGCATCTGCTCGAGACCGGCCAATGTCTGATGCTCGACGAAATCCGCAAACGTGCCGTCGTGCGAGGTCGCGTGGCCGGCGTCGATCGCGACGTGCGTGTCGCCGAGCGCCTGCAGCGCGGCACTCGGCTCGGCGCAATCGTAAAGTTCACGCATCTGAGCTGCCGCGCGCGACCACAGTCGCGCAAACGCGAGCGGGCTGCGAGCGAGAAAGGCGAGGGGCCGCTCGACTTCGAGCGCCGTCGCGGCAAGCAGCGGAAAGCGTCGCGATGAAACATCGTGGCTCGCCATCATGTGGCCCGCGATCGCGAGCTTGCTTTGAGAACCGAGGAACGCGAAATTCATCGGCCTGGCGTTCTCGTAGACCAGCTTCCAACGCGGATCTTCCGCGAGCAGCTCCATCGCCTGTGCAATCCAGCGATCGAGCGTTTGCAGCAATTGCGGATTGTTCGTGCTCTTTACGAAATCGCCGCGCGAAGGAATCTTGCCGAAATAGGCCAATTGCGCTTGGACCGATTGCGTCATTGCGCGGCTCCCGGGTTCGTGGCCGCGGCATGGGGGGCGGCCGGGTTTGTCGATACAGCGGGGGGCGACTGCGGGCTCGGCGTCGCGCCAGCGGTGGCTGCAAGCGAGGCGGTTGCCGTCGTCGCACCGGAAGCCGTCGCTATCGCCATGGCCGTTGCCGGGGTCGAGCCGCTTGCCGCGGCTGCGTTTGCGCGGGCCGCGGCGACATCGACGACGCTCACGGGCAGCCGCGTACCGCGCAGGCTCTGTTGCTGTGGAGCGTCGCCGCTCGCGGCCTGCGGTTGCGACGTACTGACGATGCGCATGCTGAATGCGACCGTGACATCGCCTTGCGTCCATGAGAGGTCGAACGTGCCATCCGCATTGCGCTTGCGTTGCGCCGAGTTGATGAGCTTCTCGAGGCCGTAGCGCCCGGGCTCGTTGACGAGCTGAAGCGTCCGGCCGTCGAACGTCGTCGCCGTGAGCGTGGCGCCCGCCGCGCCCTGCGGATTCGGCCAAACGAAATTTGCCCACTGCGCCGGCGTATTGCGGTAACGCAGTTGCTGCCCGTCGATCGTCAGCGTGTATTCGGTCGTCTTCGCTCCCGGCTGCGGCAGAATCTGGAAGACCGTTTGCGGCTCCGCGCTCGCCTGTCCACCACTTGCCGCCGCGCCTGAAAGCGGCGCGACCCAGTGTGCGAATCCATTCGAGAAGTCGGGCGTAAACGCGATACCCATGCCGCCCCAGGTGCGCGGGCTCAGCGTATCGCCGCGTCTGACCGCGAGCGGCCCCAGCGTGGTCCCGACGAACTTCGACACGGCGCCGTCGGGGCCGAACACCTGGGCGATTTCGCCGGCACCGGCTTCCACCTTCGCGTTGGCTGTAAACGGATACTTGTTGGCAAGCGAGGTCTGGAAGGGCTGCAGCACTTGTGCGCTCCATACCTTGTTGACTTCATCGCCGGCGGGGCCGATCACGACGGCGAACGCTTGCATCAGCGGCCGCACGAGCAACGGACGCAGCGCCTTGCGTTGATCGTCGGTGAGGCCGGTCAGCATCTGCTCATCGACGAACTTCAGCGAATCGGCGAGCTCGGAGCCGTTACCTTCGAGCGTTTGCTGCATGAGTTCGCGCGCACCGGGGCCCGGGTCGCCCTGATTCTTGAGCAGATTGAAGCGTGTGCGCACCTTCGAGAGCGTCTCCATGTAACCGCGAAGCAGCGAGTTGTCGCCTTGCTTGGCAACGATCCGCGCGAGACCGGTAAATGCTGCGCCCACGGGGCCCATTGTTGGCGCCAGTGCATTCGGATCGATATTGATGCCGACGTTTTGCGCGGCCTGCTCGCGCGACGAGAACATTCGCTTGAACCAGCCGCTCACACCTTTTTGCGCGCGCTGCAGCGTAGTCGAAGCGAGCGCCGGATTGTCCCAGGCCGTTTGATCGTATGCCGTCTCGAAGATTTTGCGGATCGGCGAATCCTGGGGATCGCCGAGGCGGTTCATCGAAGCGACAGCCTGTTCGAAACTGCCGAAGTCCTGGATGGCGATGCCCTGCATGAAGCGCTGCCAGTGCTGCGCATAGTCCGCCTTGTACATGCCGACGAGCGCTTTCTGGATCTGTTCGGGGCTGCCCTCGAGCGTCAGGTCGTCCTGCGAAGCGGTGTTGAGCACCCAATCCTTCGCTTGCAGTTCCTTCGTCGCTGCATCGCGAATGGCCGGCTGCACATACTGGAACCAGGCCTCGCGCGTGAACGTGCCCGGAATCGCGTAGCTGCCGGCGATGAGGCTCGCGTTGTTGTCGCCGACGATGCGGGCCACCGTCATCGGCGCGAAACGCGTCGAGGCGCGCGCCTTGATTTCCTCGTATACGCGCTGACGTGCCGGCATACCGCGCACGACATGACGCAGATTCTCGCGGGTCTGGTCGACGAGCGAGAGGTTAGCATCGATCATCGGCCAGTCGTCATCGGATACACGCGAGAGATAGAACGTGATCATGCGTTCGGCGCTCTTGATCATGTCGCCGCGCGGCATGTTGCCGCGATTCGTTTCGAGCCAGCCACGCCAGAAGCGCGCGAGCTGATCGGTCAAATGCGCCGCCTCGACATGGCGTTTGTCCGACAGCATCAAATAGGTCTTCAGCGCGTTGTAGGCGTCCTCGACATTGGTCGGCGACGCGTCGCTGTAAAGACCGCCTTGAGCATTGGGCTGATTCAACGCCGATGCGCCACTTCGTGCGGCGACCGGCACGGCACCCGATTCGGGCGGACGCGTGAGCGGTGTCAGCTGGTCGGGGTGGGCGTCGACGTCGCGCAGGAACGAGGCGAGATTTTGCGAGACCGGATCGAGCATCAGCTGTTTTACGCCGCGGTAGTACTCGGCCAGCAAACGCTGCTCGATGCGATCGCCCTGATAAAGGCCGAGCGAAACCGATATCGGGCGGTCGCGGCGGAATTGCTCGAGTTGATCGATGCGGTCTTCAAGAATATCCATGGCCTGAAGACGCGATTGCAGATCGTTGTGGCCTTGCTGGATACGAACGACATTGTCGAGATCGGCCTGCACATTGGCGACGAGCTGCTGATTGCCGATGGTGGACCAGGTCCATCCGCCCAGCGCCAGTGCGAGCACGGCGACGAACGCGAAGAAAGTGCCGTAGCGCAGCCGTGTCTTCGCGGGGCTCGCGAATTGCCGCACCGTCTGGCGATCGGCAAAGATCACCTTCGAGAACAGATCCCGCAGGAAAAAGCCGTTTTGCGAGGAGGCCGCCTGCGGCGCAGGCAGATTCTCCGTTGCCAGGCCGAAGCGCGCGCCGATGCGAAGCGCCGCGGCGCTGCTCGTCTGGCCTTCTTGCAGCGCGCTCGTGAAGTAGAAGCCGCGCAGGATCGGCTTGTATTGGAACGGATTGTTTTCGAACAGCGTCGCGAGGAACACGCGCAACGCGGGTTTGATGGCGAGGAATTCGAGTGGGAAACTCAATTGCCCTGGCGACAGCTTGTTGCCTCGATTGATCGACATCTGAGCGATGCTGATTTCCTTCAAGCCCTCATACAATTGCTCGAAATGCTCGTCGAAGAGCGCAACGACGTCGCGCCGTTCGTCGGGCTCATAGGGCAGCGTGGCACCCCAGACGCGTTCGTATTCGTGCCGCTCGCCGCCGCTGAAGAACTCGGAAAAGCCCGTGATCAAATCGGCTTTTGTAAACATCACATAGACCGGCGCGAACACCTCCAACTTCTCCGTCAATTCCTGCACGCGCTGGCGCAAGCTGCGGGCAAGGTTGATCGTCGCATCGGGGCGGCTCGACATCAGCTCCGCAATGCTTGCCGTGACGATGATCCCGTTGATGGGTGCTTTCGGCCGATAGCGTTTGAGCAACCCCAGAAAGCCGAGCCACTCCGTCCGATCTTCCTCATGCACCGAGTAGCGGCCCGCTGTGTCGAGCAGGATGCCTTCCGTGGTGAAGAACCAATCGCAATTGCGCGTGCCGCCGATGCCGTGAATGACCGCGTCGTTTTTCTCGGCGAACGGAAACTGGAGCCCCGAGTTCAGCACGGCGCTGCTCTTGCCCGCCGCGGGATTGCCGATCACGATGTACCACGGGAGTTCATACAGCGCGGAGCCGCCCGATATCTGTCCGATTTTCGATGTCTTGATGGTGCGTACGGCGTCGACGAGCCGTGTGCGCAAGACGTCCAGCTCCGCTTGTTTGGCCGGCTGCTGGATGGTGGTCGCCCTGTCCGCACCGGCTTGTTGTTCGAGCATTTCGCCGAGCTTGCTGTTGGCGCGCCGGGCGGCCCAGCGGCGCCACAGCCACACGACGAACAGCAGGACGAGCAGGGCGGCGAACGCCGCGCTGGGCCAGATCAGCGCAATGTCGAACCAGAGCGCGCCTGCGAAGAGGATTGCCGCGACGACGACGAGGCCGATGAAGGTCATCGTGCGTTTATGGGTGAGCGCGTTGAGCAAGCGTTGCATAAGACGTTCTTCTATATGAATTGCGTGACGACAGTGCGCCAAGAGCAGCTTTTTGATTCGATTACTGAGCAGCGGCGGAAAGCGCGGCGGCGCGCTTCATCACAAACCCCGGTTTGTGGTATTCGACGTGCCCGAGGTCCATCAATTTCCATCGGCCGCCCCAGGTCAAGCCGACTTGTTCGGCTGTCTGCCCGTACAGCTGATAACCGTGCATGGCCCACGGATCTTTTTCAGAAATGACGAGCTTGCCGTCTCGCAAAAAGGCGTTATCGGCGGCAAGGCCGTATTGGTGATAGCTCTGATATGCGGCAGCATTTGTGACACCCCCCAGCTGCGCCAGCCGGTTTTGTCGTTCCGGGCTTCGGTAACCCTCGAGCAAAGCCATTTCATAGCCGTATTGCTCGCGCATGATTTTGTACACGAGCAACAGCCGCGTTCTAAAGTCCGCATCCAGCAAATTCCAATCGCGACTCGCATCGCGCAATGCTGGACGGACCTGTTCGACTTCTTGCGTCGCGAAAACCTCCGGTGGCAACGGTGGCGGTGGAACGAGCTGTTCGCCGTGCAGCAAAGCGGCGATTTTCTCGTCGGGCGCCCGCGTTTCGCCGTCATACTGAAATAACAGCTTGCCGCGCAGTGCAATTGCAACCAATGGAGGCGCGGCAAGGATACCTGTCGTAATCAAAATCATCAAGCGGCGTCGAATCAGTATTTTTTTCGTATTTACGATTGCGGATTGCGAAATTTTTACTGATTCGCTTATCCGGCCGCGTGCCTGCGTCATTCGCAGCGATGCACGACGTCCTACACGCCTCTGAATATGAAGTGCGGCATTGATTACTGCGGCACGCGCCTGCGGCAGCAGTAGCACGGCTGCCAGCGTGACAGCGACAGCAAAATAGGCGGTAAGCGCAACGGCAATCAAGTTCGGCCCCGTAGCTGGGAAATAAATTGTCTTTTGTAATGCTTGATCTTAGAATCTGGCCTGCTGCAAGGGAGGCCGGATTACATTATCGCGGCGAATTAAACCCAAATTCAATGAGACAGTGAATGAGTGCGCCGGACAGTCCCAGTTCGAAAGCGCGGCCGAGCCTGCTTTCCGAGACGGCCAAGAGTGCCGCTGACAACGATTCGCGAATTCTTGCGAATCTGGAAGGCCGTGTCGCTGCGCAGCCGAATTCGACGCGCCGCTCTAAAAAACACTGGATTGTCGCCACCACCGCGATCTTGGGTTTGGGTGCTTTCGGTGCCTGGCAGTGGCAGCGCACACCTGGGGACGACGGCGCGAGCGGCGCGCGGGTTGCGACCGCCGCGTCGGCACTGAACGCCGCGCCGCAGGCGGCGGCCGCGCCCGCGGCGAGTGCCGCGATCACCGTCGCCGCGACCGCTGCATCGGGTGCAGACGGCCAGACGCTCAAGGCAGCAGCATCGGCGCCGCAGCCGGCTATCATCGTTGCGGATACGGCCGCCGACGATCGCTCGGCATCGGCATCCGCCGGCACACTCGCGTCGGCCGCGAAAGCCGCACCCGCCGCTGTGGTGACGGCGGCCAGTACGCCCGACGGCGAGCGTCTTTCGCGCGCTTTGAGTGAAGGGACGCCGGCATCGGCCAGTGCGTCTTCCTCGGCCGCGCATGCGAAGAGCGTCGTCACGGCGCATCAGTCGACGAAGACGACGGCGTCACGCAACGTTCACGAAGCGGACAAGAAGCATCAAGCGCCGCGCATCGCTTCGACGCATCAGCGCAAGGACGTGAAGGGGGGCGCGAAAAAGGCTGACCCGGACGTCGATCTGCTGACGGCGCTCGTCGCGCGTACGAAGCCGTACGATGCCAATCACGGCAAGACATCAGGCAAGAGTGCGACACCGGCCGCACAGAAGACGCAAACCGCAACGCGCGGTGTACCAGGGTTGGCCGAGCGCGTGGCCGATTGCTCGACGCGCGGTGTGATCGAAGGCCAGTTTTGCCGCTGGCATGTCTGCGCCGATCACTGGGGCAAGGATCCGGCTTGCCCGTCAAGCAGCTTCCAGTCCGGCTCGAGCAACTAGCGCTCGGCGCGGAGCCGTCGAAGCGGTGACAGGACACGTTTCATTTGGTAGCGTTGCGCGTATGCGCGACGACAACGTCCTTCCCGAATGGCTGCTCGTGACACCCGAGCCCCCGGCCGACGGGCACTTCGATCCATTCCTCGCACGCATCGCGCGTGCGTTGGCGGACGGCGTTTCACTCGTTCAATTGCGCTCGAAGCGTGCGAGCGCGCAGTCCTTCGATGACTTGGCCAGCGAGGTCCTGGCGCTTTGCCGCAGCCAGGGAGCGCGGCTCATTCTGAACGGGCCTGCCGAGACCACGCGCATCGAAGCCGACGGTATCCATCTAAACAGCGAACGATTGATGCGCTCGGCGCAGCGACCGATCTCCGGGTCACGCTGGATCAGCGCCGCCTGCCATACGCGAGCGCAGCTACGCCATGCGCAGGCCATCGGCGTCGATTTCGTCACGCTTTCTCCCGTGCTGCCCACGCCGTCTCACCCCGGCATGCCGACACTCGGATGGCGGCGCTTCGCCGAACTCGTCGCGAGCGTGCAACTGCCGATCTATGCGTTGGGCGGCATGACACGCGCGGACTGCCGGCTCGCCCGATCGTTCGGCGCACAGGGTATCGCCGGCATTTCCGCGTTTTGGTAGCACCGCTTCGCATTCCATTGCGCCCCCTGCATTGAAGCGTTTCGAGGCACGTCCGTTGCGACCGTGTGCTCAGCCTTGTACTCGATCGCGATGGCGATCGTTTTCGAATCGATCCAACGGAGCTGACCATGGAACGCAAAACGCTCGAAGACCTTTTCATTCACGATCTTTCGGATATCTACAGCGCGGAAAAACAATTGACACGCGCGCTGGGCAAGCTGGCGCGTGCGGCGACCAACGAACAGTTGTCGCAGGCGTTCGAAACGCATTTGCAGGAAACACACGGACAAGTCGAGCGCATCGACAAGGTGGTGGAGCTCTGCGGTATTCGCTTGAAACGCATGAAATGCGTGGCGATGGAGGGGCTCATCGAAGAAGGGCATGAGCTCATCGAGGAGTTGGGCAAGGGGCCTGTCCTCGATGCGGGTTTGATCGGCGCCGCGCAGAAAGTGGAGCACTACGAGATCGCGTCGTACGGGACGCTTTGCGCTCTCGGCAAGCAGCTCGGCCGCGATGACGCCGTGAAGCTGCTGCATCAAACACTGGAGGAAGAGAAGGCGACTGACCAAAAGCTCTCGCAGTTCGCGGAAAAAATCGGCAACCCGGAAGCGAAAAAAAGCTGACGGTATCAGCCTCGCAGGCTCGATGCGCGGCGTGAGAACAGCTCACCCGTTCGTGCGTTGCGCGTCAGACGAATCCCCTTTATTTTCGACGGAGCAACGACGATGAATTCACCTGCAATCGAATCCGCCGGTTCCATCGGCAAATTCCCCATCGTTTCGTTCAGCGATATCGCGGATCGAACCCTCGACGGGCTCCAGCGCATGACTGAGCTCAACGTGCAGACGGTCAAGACGACGCTCGCGGAGCAACAGGAAATCGCCGATGAAGTATTGGCGTCGCGCTCGCTCGACTGGGTTCTGACGCTGCCGTCCGCGCAGGGGCAGGCGGCGTTGAAAAAAGCGTTGGCCTACTGGAGCCACGCGAGCAACATCGCGATCGAGACGGTGGCGGATAACGTCGGATGCGGCTGGTCGAGCCTCAATGACTACTCGCGATGGGCCGTCTCGTTGATCGACGATGCATCGGAGCTCGCGCGGACGGGCGCCTATACGTCCGCGTCGACGAGCCTCGTCGTTACCGACCCGGACGCACAGTTGCCGGCGACGGTGGAATCCACGCAAGCCGCCAGCGTGAAAACCGGCGGGAAAGGGCGCTCGGCCAATCTCGTCGATAGCGAAGGTAAAAGCGTTTCCTCGACGAAGCAATAGCGCGCTCGCGGCGTTTCGTCCGACGGCACGAACGCCGCGGCTCCGCGCTCGCGATGGCCGCGGCGACGGCCGCGACTGCGTATGCCGTCATCGTCACGTCGTACCAAAGCGGCTGACACCAGGCTTCGAGCGCGCCCGCACGGTGAGAAGAACCTCATCGCACGAGACGCTGATATATTGTGGCGCAATCACATCCAGAATAAACGGAGGTTGCCATGCGGCCACTCGTCGAGCCATTTTTCGATTCCGCCACGTCCACGTTCAGCTATGTGGTTCATGCGGGCGATGGAACCGATTGTGCGATCGTCGACTCCGTTCTCGACTACGATCCGAAGTCCGGCCGCACGTCGCGCGCGTCGGCGGACAGGATCATCGGCTTCGTGCGCGAGCACGGTTTGCGCGTGCAGTGGCTGCTCGAAACGCATGCTCACGCCGATCATCTATCGGCGGCGCAGTACCTCAAAGCCGAGTTGGGCGGCAAGATAGCGATCGGCGACGCAATTCAACTCGTTCAGCGCACATTCAAAAGCGTCTTCAATCTGGGCATCGAAGTACCGGCGGATGGTACGCAGTTCGATTACCTGTTTGGCGCGGACGAGGCGTTTGAAATCGGAGCGCTCAGTGCGCGTGCGATGCATGTGCCGGGGCATACACCGGCCGATATCGCCTATGAGATTGGCGACGCGGTGTTTGTCGGCGACACGCTGTTCATGCCGGATGTGGGCTCGGCCCGTTGCGATTTCCCGGGCGGGAATGCGCATACGCTTTATCGATCCGTGCGCAGACTCTTGTCGCTGCCGCCCGAGACACGTCTCTTCATGTGTCACGACTACCCGCCCGATTCGCGCGAGCCGCGTTGTCAAACCACGGTGGCCGAGGAGCGCAGCGCGAATGTTCATCTGCACGACGGCATCACCGAGGAAGCGTTTGTCGAGATGCGCACGCGTCGCGACAGCACGCTCGGTATGCCCACACTGATTCTGCCCTCGGTGCAGGTCAACATCCGGGCGGGCGCGATGCCCGCGCCGGAGTCGAACGGCGTGCGGTATCTGAAGATTCCGCTTGACGCGTTGTAATGGATTCCGCCGTTCAGGCAACCGATGCGCGATCTTTGGCGCCTTGCTGCTCGGGCTCGGGAATCGCTTCGATGCGGCCCATGACGAACACGAACGAGACGATGCCGATGGCGAGAATCACGCCGGCGATCATGAACGCATTGGTGAACGAGTTCGTCGAGCCGACGATGTAGCCCGTGACGATCGGCGCGGCGACGCCCATCAGATTATTGACGAAATTCATGATGCCGCCGATGGTGCCCACGCCGCCTTTCGGGGCAATCAGCGACGGCAGCGACCAACCGACGGGGGCCGCTGACGCGAGACCACCAAGCGCAATCGATATCCAGAAGATGGCCCAGCCCGCGTTCGTCGTTTGCGTGGCCCCCAATACCGCGAGGCCGAACAGCATGCCGACGACGAGCACGCCTTTGCGCACGCGCGTTTCGTCGTGACCTCGGCGAATCAGATGATCGATGAGCCAGCCGCCGACCACGAGGTCCGCCACTGTCGCAACGGCCCACGGGATCGCCGCATACTCGGCTGACGTCAGAATGTTCATGTGCATCGTATGCACGAGATACCCAGGCAGCCAGGTCAGGAACAGGTAGAACGAATAGCCGTACGCGGCAAAGCCGATCGTGAGTCCCCAGACTTTCGACTTTTTCAGCAAGTAGCCGAGCATGCCGAACACGCTTGCGCTCGCCGTTCCCTCGGGTGTCGCGCCGCCTTTGCGGATGTAGTCGAGCTCGGCCGCGTTGACCTTGCGATCCTTGCTCGGATCGCGATAGATCAGGAAGAAGGCCACGAAGTAGGCAAAGCTCAGCAATGCCGTGATGCCGAAGCCCCAGCGCCAGCCCATGCGCACGACGACGAAAGCAACGAGCGGCACACCGATGACATTCGAGAACTTCGCGGCTGCGTCGAAGATCGCCGTGGCGAGCCCGCGTTCGCTGCGCGGAAACCAGTAGCCCGTCGCTTTCGAACTCACGGGAAAGCCTGGCGCCTCGGCCACGCCGAGCATTGCCCGGGCGGCAAAGATCCCGCCGAAACCGCCGGCGAATGCCGTCACGGCGGAGGCCAGTCCCCAGAGGAACGCGCCCCAGCGGCCGACGCGCGTGACGCCGAAGCGGTCGAGCACGATGCCGGCCGGCACCTGCAACAACGCATACGGCCAGAAGAACGCGCTGAACAGCAGCCCCATCTCCGCCGGCGTCAGGTTGAACGCCTCCTTCAGCTGCGGGGCCGCGACCGACAAATTGATGCGGTCGAAATAGTTGATGAGTACGCCGATACCGAGCAGGACGCCGATTGCCCAGCGCCGCTTGGTCATTTGGTTGCTTGCCAGTGTGGTCACTTCCCGTCTCCCGAAAATTCCGAAGTAGTCCCCGGAATCGATTGCTGTGGTGTCCTCTGTACGAGGTCCGTGCGCGCTCCCATGCGTGGTGGAGATAGCGCTATCTTTAGCGATACAAAAACGTCGGCTGCTCGGCTTGATTGCCGCATTCCTCGCCGTGCCGCGCGCCGCACCAACAGGCAGCGCGCTCGACGATCACCTCGACCGGCGCCGTGGCGGCGAGCGTAAGCGTGGCATTCTCGTCGAGAGGCGGTTCGAGGTCGGCAAACTGGCTGTCGACGAGCGAAGTCGGCATGAAATGGCCGGCTCGCGATCCGATGCGAGCAAGTGCCTGCTGTCTTGGGATATCGAGGAACACGAAACCGAGCGACGAGACCGCCGCGCGCAGCCGGTCGCGGTAGCGTCGCTTGAGAGCGGAGCAGGCCAGCACGGGACGCTCGCCGAGCGCCGCGACGCGCCGCAATTCCTCCGCAAGGCTGTCGAGCCAGCCGGTGCGGTCCGCATCGGTCAGCGCAATGCCGCGCGACATTTTTTCGACATTGGCGGCCGGGTGAAACGCATCTCCTTCGATATAGCGGCCGCCAATACGCGCGGCGAGCGCTTCGGCCACACTCGTCTTGCCGCAGCCCGCCACGCCCATGACGACGACGGCTGGAATCGCCAGATTCATTGGTTTGCCCTCCCAATCGTACGAGATAGCGCTATCTCATGCGCATCAAAAATATGGCCCCAAGGGCCCTCTATGCCGGTTTGGATACAGCCCTGGAAACGCATCGCGAGACTTCGACGCCTTGCCGTTTTTTGCGTTGTCCAGACATAAAGACAGCGCTATCCTAGCCGAACCATGACGAACTCGACACCCAGGAAAACCCGGGCCACGGGCCGACCTACGCTCGAAGAGGTGGCCCGTCGCGCCGGCGTGAGCACCATTACCGCGTCGCGCGCGCTGCGAGGCCTGGCTTCGGTCGGCCCGGAATACGTAGCGCGCGTGCAGGCTGCGGCGCGCGAGCTCAACTATGTAGCCAACTCCGCTGCGCGCGCATTGGCATCGGCCCGCAGCCACGACGTGACCGTGCTGATTCCGTCGCTGTCGAACAACGTCTTCACGGATGCGCTCGAGGCGATTCATGCGGTATTGCGGCCGCGCGGCTTCGAGATGCTGATCGGCAATTCGCATTACTCGCGCGATGCGGAAGAGGACTTGTTGCGCCACTACCTGGCGTCGCCGCCGAGCGGCATGATCGTGACCGGGTTCGATCGCACCGAGACGGCGAGACGGCTCATCGACGACAGCGGCGTGCCCTGCGTCTACATGATGGAGCTTGCGTCGGCGAACGGGATTTTTTGCGTCGGCTTTTCGCAAACGAAGGCGGGTGAAGCGGTGGCGGAGCATCTGATCGCTCGTGGTTGCAAACGCAATGCGTTCGTTGCGGCGCAGCTCGATTTGCGGATGATGCAGCGTGGCGAAGGATTCCGCGGCGTGCTGCAACGGCGCGGCATTTACGACGCCGACCTCGAAGTCATGACGCCTGCGCCTTCTTCAGTCAGGCTCGGTGGCGAGCTCTTTTTGCAATTGATGAAGCGGCGCCCGGACGTCGACGGCATTTTCTTCGGCAACGACGACCTCGCACAAGGCGCGCTTTACGAGGCTTGCCGGCACGGTGTGCGCGTACCGGAGCAGGTCGCGATCGTCGGCTTCAACGATCTCGCCGGCTCCGCCGATTCGGTCCCGAGGCTGACGACGGTACGTACTCCGCGCGCGGAAATGGGCCGCATTGCGGCGCAGTTGCTGCTGGCGCTCATGGACCATGAACGCGTCGCCCGGCCGGCCGTCGATCTCGGGTTCGAACTGATCGTGCGCGAAAGCGCGTGAGCCGTGTTCGTGGGCCGATGAGCCCGTGAGCGGCGCGGTCGGATCCGAGATCAATGGCAGGCTTGCCGATGGTTTCAGCTTCGGACGCCTGCGGGCACGACGGCCATCGTTTGCGGGCGCTCCGCGCGCAATAGCAAAAGCGGGAAAGCGATACAGCCCAGCGCGGCCACGCCCGCAACGAACAGGGCCAGCGCGAGGACCGTGCCCGGCAGTGCCGCTATCGCATAGATGGCGAGCGAGCCGGCCGTCAGGTGCATGGCCCCCATCAGTCCCGATGCCGCCCCGGCATTCGAGGGGAAGCTCGTCACGCCGCCCGCGAACGACAGCGGAATCAGGAAACCATTGGCGAGCGTGATCATCGAGACGGCGAGAATCATCGGCAACGGCGTCTTGATGCCATGCAGCCCGAGAGCGATGAGCGTCAGCGCTCCCAATGCGAACAGCAGATAGCCGACGCCGAGCAGGCGGTTGATCGCATGGTGTTTGGCAAAGTGCCGCGAAACGAGGTTGCCGGCGATATACGTCACCGAAAGGCTGATATAGCAATAGCTGATGGCTTTCGCATCGAGTCCCATCGCCTCGAGAATGACAGGCGAGGCAGCCAGATAGCCCAGGTATCCGGCGTAACCGACGCAAAGATTCACGGCATAGGACCAAAAGCGCGGTTGCGCGAGCAGCATCGGGTAGCTTGCGAACGTGCGCGAGACCGAACGTTGGCGGCTCGACTTCGGCGCGGTCTCTGGAATGTAGACCGCAAGCAGCACGAGCGCCGCAAGGCCCAGCGCCGCTGTGAAGAAAAACGGTGCGCGCCACGAGATATAGGTCGTCAGATAGCCGCCGACCAGAGGAGAAAGGGCGGGCGAAGCGCCTACGATCGGCATGATCGTCGTGAAGGTATGCGCGGCGGTCTTCGAATCGAAGATGTCGCTTACGATCGCGCGACCGATGACCATGCCCGCGCCGGCTCCTAGGGCCTGTGCGATGCGTGCGATGCCGAACGTCGTGACATCGGGCGCAAAGGTGCAGGCGATCGAGGCCAGCGTATAGAGCAACATACCGCCCATGACGAGACGGCGGCGTCCGAAGGCATCGGAGAGGGGACCGTAGACGGCCTGGGCGATGGCGAGGCCGATGACATAGACGCTGAACGTGTGCTGCAAGGCCGCGATCGGCGTGCCGAACTCGCGGGCGGCGAGCGGCATGCCCGGAAGATTGATGTCCGAAGCGACGAGGCCGCTGGCGCTAAGCAGCACGAGCGTCGCGAGCAATACGCCGCGTGCGATGGTGGGTGTTTGGCGTTCCATTTGAGTCACTCTCGATATGGATGGTCATCACGTTGCCGAGGTGCGCTTGCGCGGGCCGTCTGGGCCGCTGGGTGTCACGCGCGCAACCAAGGTTATTGAGACGAGAGCTTAGGGGGCGGATATAATGCTGTCCAAGACTTAATTCGTCACAATTGATGCTGTAACGGTCTTAAGTGAGGTTCATCATGGAGTTGCAGCAGCTTCGCTATTTCGTCGCCGTTGCCGAGACCGAGCATGTTGCGCGGGCCGCGGAGCGGTTGCACATCTCTCAATCGCCGTTGAGCCGGCAGATCAGGCAGCTCGAAGAAAACCTGGGTTTGCAGCTGTTCGAGCGGATCAAGCAGCGGGTTCGACTGACGCCGGCGGGCCGCCAGTTTCTGGAGGAAGCGCGTGACTTGCTAGCCCAGGCAAACCGTATCGAAGAGCGCGCACGCCAAGTGGGCAAGGGCGAAATGTGCTCGCTGTCGATCGGATATTGCGAAGGCATCGTTCACAACGGGCGGTTGCCTGCCGCGTTGCGGCGCTTTCGCGCGCAGTATCCCGGCGTCGGCCTCAAGCTTGCCGCGATGCGCTCGGCGGAGCAGGCCGATGCACTCGAGCGCACATCGATCGATATCGCGCTCGCCTACAACGTGCCGGCGCAGGCCGAGGCGTTCGGCACCCGACTGCTGTCCCGCGAGCCGTTCGTGCTGGCTTTGGCGGATGATCATCCATTGGCCGCTCAGCGCGAGGTGTTGCCGCACGATCTGGACGGGATGCCGTGGATCGCGCTGCCCAAGGCGCTGAACCCCCCGGCGCGCGAGCGGTTTATTGCGGCATGTGCATCGAGCGGATTTCGACCCGACATCCAATTCGAGGTGGCCCACGTTTCCACGACGCTCGGGCTCGTGAGTGCGGGGCTGGGCGCCGCAATCATGCAGGCGAGCATGCGGCGGATGAACCCACCGGGCGTCGTTTTCAAATCGGTCGAATGGCTGCCGCTCGCAGTGGAGATTCACGCGATGTGGCGCGCGAAGGCGCAAACGGTTGGGGCTCGACGGTTTTTGGAAGTGCTTCAGGAGTTGGATGATGCACCTCAGGTCGTCAAAGCCGGCAATGTTGCTTTCAGCGAGGCGTGAGCCACATGCCTGGGCGCGCCGGGTAGGGCGTTGCGAGATTGTTTGAGTTTGACGAGCGGTCAATTCGCCGCTGTCCGCTTTATCGGATCGGACAGGCGGCTTAACTTGGCGGTGTTTACTGGCCACGTCGCAGTGTCGAAGCAGGGACTCGACGCCGGGCATCCATCATTGTTTTAGAACCGCAAAGGAAAGCACCATGAGCAAACTATCGGGCAAAGTAGCGATCGTCACGGGCGCGTCGAAAGGTATTGGCGCCGGCATTGCCAAGGCTCTGGCCGCCGAAGGCGCATCCGTCGTCGTCAATTACGCGAGCAGCCGCGCTGGCGCCGAGGCTGTCGTCGATGCAATCGTATCGAAGGGCGGCAAAGCCGTTGCGGTTGGCGGGGATGTATCCAAGGCTGCGGAGGCTCAGGCCATCGTCGACGCCGCGATCTCCCAATTCGGTCGGCTCGATGTTCTCGTCAACAATTCCGGTGTTTACGAATTCGCTCCGCTCGAAGCCATTACCGAAGAGCATTTCCATAAGCAATTCAACGTCAATGTGCTTGGCTTGCTGCTGACGACGCAAGCGGCCGCCAAGCATCTCGGGGAGGGCGGCAGCATCATCAACATCAGTTCCGTTGTCACGCGAATCGTGCCGCCGGCCAGCGCCGTCTATAGCGGGACGAAGGGTGCCGTCGATGCGATCACCGGTGTACTCGCTCGCGAACTGGGGCCGCGGAAGATTCGCGTCAATTCGATCAACCCGGGTGTGGTCGTGACGGAAGGCACGCAGAGTGCCGGTGTGATCGGATCGGACATGGAGGCCCAGGCGGTGAGTCAGACACCGCTGGGGCGCACGGGACGGCCGGACGATATCGGTGCCGTCGCTGTGTTCCTCGCTTCGGACGATGCGCGCTGGATGACGGGCGAACAGCTCGTGGCCGCGGGTGGGTTGCGGTAAGCGCGGTCAGCCTGAATGAAAACGAGCCTCGCATGGGTCGAGGCTCGTTTTTTTTGATCTGCCGGCAAGTGGCTCGATGTGATGGTGCGCTTAAGCGATCGGTAGCACTTTGCCAAACGAGATGCGTTTTTCGACGTCATAGCCAAGTGCCTCGTAGAAGCGGCACGCATCGTCGTTGCCGGGCAGCACTTGCAGATTGACTTTGAGGCAGCCGCGTGCGGCGAGCGCCGCTTCCGCGTGCGCGAGCAACGCGCGGCCGATGCCGAGCCTCCTTGCGTCCGGTAGGACGCCCAAGGAATACAACCAGCCGCGGTGCCCATCGTAGCCGGCCATCAGCGTGCCGACGAGACGCGATTCGCGAACCGCCACGAAGAACAGCTCCGGCTGAGTCGCCAGTTTCAGCTCGATCGAACGTCGCGGATCGCGGTGCGCAGGCGCGTCTTCAGCATCGTATTGCGGGAACGCGTCGCGCCATACTGCGAGTACGGCCTCGATGTCGTCGCGTTCGAAAGGGCGGATGACAAGTGCATTGGCAACGGTGTGCATCGGATGTTCTCTCGAAATGTGTCGAGCAGGGTGGTGTTGAAAAACGAAGCGGCGAGGGCAATAAAAAAGCCACGGCATGCCGTGGCTGAATGGTTCGAACAGCTTGTGCGTAATGGAATAGAACGATTACGCGCGAGTCCGTGACGAGCCGGCGGCATCCGGGCGGAGCGCGGTGCGACGACGTCGGAAAACGGACAGGTAGAGGTTCATGCGCATGAGCATACGGGATGCCGGTTTATGCTGCAACGTGTTGCAATGTCATCGCCCTGCGTTGCATCGCAGGCTCAGTGCCGCCCCTGCGCAAGTCCTTCTTCGGTGCTAAGAAGTTGAGCGGTTCCGTCGGGTGGGCGTCCAGACGTGCAAACAGCGGTGCCAGCCCGGGATCTCCGCTCGCGACGCGTCCGTCGACGAGAAGGCGAACCAACTGGCCAAGGGAGAAGTGATAGCCGAGCCAGTAGACTGCGATCACCATCGTCAAGGAGTCGAATACAACGCTCCAAAATACGACGTATATGACAGTCTGGCCGAACGGCGACATGTCAGCGGCGCGGACTTCGCGCGGCTGGTAGTGGGAATAAAAGAAAATGCCGGGCGACAGCAGCAGGAATAACAGAATCGCTGGGAATGCGACGTTCAACCGTCAGCCTTGGGGGACGAGCCTGGCTCGGAATTTCAGTGGCAAGCCTTCGCTTGTCTTGCCTTTGATTTCCACGGGTTCGTTCAATTTTCCGTTGGCGATGAACCGCCGCAGTTCTTCGGCCCCTTCCCGGTCCTTCTGTAGCGCACGGACCTTTTCAGTCATCAATACTTTCATCGCGTGCTCCTTGTTGCTGCATTGCAAGCATAGTCGCAGTTGCGGATAAGGGAAATAGTAGCTGGCCCGGAGCGGGAGTGGGATGTTTGCTCGGACTGTTAACGCCCGCGACGCCACCCAATATAATGGCGCAAATTCATAATACAAAAGAGGGCCAGTATGCCAGTAACTTGCTTTTTTGTGCTCAACGACAGACCGGTGTCTATGCTTTTCTGCCCAGGCGTCGGCAGTATCGCGGCTTTCTCCGGCAAGGAGGCCTACGTCGATAATCCGGCTGCTACAGCCGTCGCAAACGCAGGACCACTACCGAAAGGAACGTACTACATCATCAATCGCCAAAGTGGCGGGCGATTCGGTTGGTTGAGGGACTGGATCAAGGACGCGAGTCCAGCACGACCAATGGTTTGCGTTGTATCGAAACGATGGCGTGGTCGACGACTACACCTTCATTGATGGTGTGAGGCGTGCCAACTTCCGGCTGCATCCGAATGGGCGTTTCGGCATCAGCGAAGGCTGCATCACGATTCTGTCGCAGGCCCAGTTCGACAAGCTGCGCCAATTCCTCCTGGCGCAAGGGACGAAGGTCATTCCGGGCACGAACATCAAGTATTACGGAACGGTGGAGGTGCGATGAGACGATTGCTGAGCGCGCTGCTCGCCGTCGTGCTAACGCTGCCCGTGTTTCTCGTTCTCACGCGAATCGATGCTATCCCGGGCTGGCTATACAGTGAACGGGGCTACGCTGTACTTGATCCGCTGTTTCGCATATTCGGCGCTGTGGGAGTCGAGGGCCACGAGGACGTGGTTGCGGGCGTCTTGTTGGTTGCCAGCTTCGTTGTGGCCACGTTGATCGTGTGGGGCGGCTCGGTCGCGTGGCGAATTGCTCGCCGTTACAGCCGATAGACTCGGGCGTTACTCAGAACGCGCGGGCATGTCCCATGCCACTGCTCAACATGCGGGTTGCCACACCTCGACGCTGAGGCACTCGGACGAGTCGGAGACAGGTCGAGCGTTCATTGCTTTCAGCATGTCCGCTATCGCCGCTCGGCGCTTCGCGAGCGGCGCGCCCGGTCGTACAAAGACCAGATGTTGATCCTCGCCCACTGTGATAGTGCGTGTCGCCGCATCCATACGATGTTCGAAATGCGCGGGCTCGGGTCAAGACTGGGCCAAAGCACCGTGCGTGAAGTCGCGGCGCAAGAAAAAGGGCTCAGCATTGCTGCTGAGCCCTTGAATCTTTGGTAGGCCGTACTGGATTCGAACCAGTGACCAACGGATTAAAAGTCCGCTGCTCTACCAGCTGAGCTAACGACCCGAAAGACGAAAGATTATAGAGGGACGTGACCGGAGCGTCAAGGTTCAGCCTGCGCCTTCACCAGGACGTCCCCCCATCCGCACCGGCCTCGCTACTTGATCTGCCCAAGCTTGGTCTGCGCCGATTGCGCCACGTCCGAACCGGCGTACTGTGACACGATCTGCTGCAGCGTCTTGCGGGCCTGCGCCTTCTGGCCCTGCTCCAGCTGATTGTTCGCAATCGCCAACAACGCTTCAGGCGCGCGCGGATGCTGCGGGTAGTTCTTCACGATGTTCTGCCAGACCGCGGTCGAACCTTTGTAGTCCCGCTGCGCGTAGAGCGCATTACCGAGCCAGTATTGCGCCGTCGGCTGATAGGGGCTTTGCGGATACTTCGCGATGAAATCCCGAAACGATGCGGCGGCCGTCTTGAAGTCGCCCGCCCGAAATTCCTGCGACGCCTTGTTGAAAGCATCCGTTTCGCCCGGCTGGACCGTTCCCTGCACACCGTCGACAGTCTGTTGCTGCGGTTCGAACTTCTTGAGCCGCGTGTCGAGATCGGTGTAGTAATCCTTTTGCTGCTTTTGCAGGGTGCTCAGCTGGTTCGCCAAGTCCTCGTTCTGCCCGCGCAACGTCGCGATCTGCTGATTGAGCTGGTCGATGCGGTTGGACTGATCGAGCAGAGTCCGCTGGGCCGCCGACATCTGGCTCGTAAGGTTATCGGTCTTGCTGCGCAAGTCGAGAATCGCCTGACGAGCCTGGTCATCGTCGAACAGGCCAGCGTGAGCCGGCACGGCGACAAGCGCCGAGGCAGCCACGCCGGCGGCTGCGACACCGCGCAGCCAGGAGAAACGGTGCTTCATATACGTCGCCTGTTACCTTTATTGATAGAGGATGTCCGCACGGCGGTTTTGCGCCCACGACGCCTCGTCATGTCCGGTCGCCAACGGCTTTTCCTTGCCGAGGCTCACGGCTTCCATTTGCGAATCGGCCACGCCGAACGTCCGGAGCGCGTTGCGCACGGCTTCGGCACGCTTTTGGCCCAGCGCGAGGTTGTATTCGCTCGTGCCGCGCTCGTCGGTGTTGCCCTGGATCAGGATGTGGCGCTCGGGATGGCTCTTCAGATATCGCGCATGCGCTTGCAGCAGCGATTGATATTCGTCCTTCACCGAATAGCTATCGAAGTCGAAATACACACTGCGCTTGGCGAGCGGGCTGTTCGGGTTATTGAGCTCGTCCACGGTGACGGGCGCCACTGCGTTTGGATTCGGCTGTTGGCCGACCGTGCCATTGGCTCCCTTGTCATTGAGTTTCACGCCCGAATGGCAAGCTGCCAACGCGCCCACGAGCAACGCTGCAAACACCATACGAAGTTTCGACATCATTTTTTACTCTCCTTGTGTGTCATTGCATAAACGGACCCCAGGACGGCTCGCGTACGCTGCCGCCTGGAACGGACAGGATTTGCCGCGTCCGACCGTCCGTCGAGACTGCGGCCAGCACGCCACGGCCGTTCACCTGAGTGGCGTAAAGGATGTACTGACCGTTCGCCGCGAAGCTGGGCGATTCGTCATGTGTCGTATCGGTAAGCGCCGTTGCAACGCCGCTTTGCAAATCCTGCACGTAAAGCTTGAATGCGCCGCCGACGCGCGAAATATACGCGAGCTGCTTGCCGTCCGGACTCACACGAGGGCTCGTGTTGTAGTTACCCGTGAACGTCACGCGCTGCGCTGCGCCGGCTTGCTCGCCCTGTGCGGGCATTCGGTAAATCTGCGGCTGGCCGCCGCGATCGCTCGTGAAGTAAATCCATTGCCCATCAGGCGAATAGTTCGGTTCGGTATCGATCGAGTTGCTTTGCGAAAGACGCCGCAAACCGCTACCGTCCGCATTGACCGCGAAAATCTGCGTATTGCCCGTGCGCGACAGGGCGACGGCCAGCGTGCGGCTGTCCGGCGACCACGCGGGCGCGCTGTTGTTGCCCTTCTGATCGGAGATGATGACGCGCTTGCCCGTCGGCAAATCATGCACGTAGACGATCGGCTTGCGTTTCTCGAACGATACGTACGCCACCTTCGTGCCGTCGGGCGACCACGCCGGCGAAATGATCGGCTCGGGGCTCGACAGCGCCACATGGACGTTCTGACCATCCGAATCCGAGATCTGCAACAAGTAGCGGTTGCCGCTCTTGACGACATAGGAAAGACGCGTCGCGAACACACCGCGCGTGCCGAGCAGCTTCTGATAGATGTAATCGGCGATCTTGTGCGCTGTCATGCGCAGACCGCTTTCCGGCGTGGTCAGCGAGAGCCCGCCCAGGTTCTGCTGTTTGACCGTGTCGTAAAGCTTGAAGCGCACTTCGTACGTACCGTTCGCGGCACGCGTCACGCTGCCCGCGACGAACGCATCGGCGCCTTTCGCCTTCCAACTGCCGAGATCGACCGAATCCGTCTCGGAGACCGGTGCGCTGCCGGCATCGATATTGGCGAACTTGCCGCTGCGCTTCAGATCGTCGCGCACGATCGCACTGATCTGCTGGGGAGCACTCGTTTCATTGGCGAAATTCGCCGTTGCGATCGGAAATTGCGTCGACCCGACGCCCGTGACCAGGACGTTCAACTGCGCGTGGGCTACGCTGCCGGCCGTGATCAGGCAGGTTGCCAGTAAAGTTCTCAAGCCTAGCTTTGTCATCAAACTCATGCGTCGAATTCCCGAAAAACAAGAAGTTGTCACAACAGCAAAGAGACCGACGGCCGCAGGAATCGTTCCTGCTCGATATTTTCGTCAGACGATTAAGGCCCATCCCCCGTCAGCCGGCCGGCCTGATCGTAATGGTGAAGCTCGGCGGAGCGCGGCCGTTGTCGTCGAGCGGCATGGGATCGGAGCGCTGAACGGCACGCAACGCTGCGTCGTCCCATTGCGCGTTGCCGCTGCCGCGCGTCACCGTCGCCGAAAGCAGCGTGCCGGTTGGTGAACAATGAACCGCGATCACGGTTTCAAGGCCTTGTGTCTCGCCCGCCCAGACGATGTTCGGGCGCACGCGGCGTTTGACCTTGTCGGCGTAGCCCGGCGATGCCGCCGTACCGCCCGAACCCGTTCCGCCGCCGCTCTTCGCTAGACCGTTACCCGTCGAACTTTCGCCGGCGAGGCCTTGCAACTGTGCCAGACGGGCCCGGCGCTCCTGATCGAGCTTTTGCTTTGCTTGCTGCTGTTGTTGCGCGAGCGCCTTGGCTTTGGCCGCCTTCTCGGCGTCGAGCTTTTTCTGGGCCTCGAGCTGTTGCTGCTTGAGTTCCGCTTCCTTCTGTTGCTTGAGCTGCTCCTGCTTTTGCTGCTCAGCCAATTGTTGCTGACGAAGCTTGTCCGCTTGCTGCTTTTTGAGCTTGTCCGCCGCGGCCTTTTGCGCGGCCAGTTCCTGCTGTTGGGCCAGCTCGCGTTGCCGCTTTGCCTGCGCCTCTTGTTCGGCGAGTTGCCGCTGGCGTTGCTGCTCCGCGAGCAATGCGGCTCGCGCGGCGGCTTCTTGCTGCTGGCGCTTTTTCTCCTGCAGCGCGATGTCGGCTTGCTCGTCCGGCAGGGGCGGAGCAGGCGGCGCTACGCGTACGGGTGGGGCCGGGGGAGGAGGTGGCTGCTGCTGCGGGATGTCGGTCCAGAGCTCGGCTTCGGCTCCGGCAGGCGTGCTGTTTTGCCACTGGATGCCGTGATACAGGAACAGCCCCAGCAACACGTGCATCAGCAGCGCGAGCGTGAATGCGCGCGTCGTCCCGCGCTCGCGGGGCGGTTGTGGGGGGAAGGAATCGGACTTACCGGGTTTCATTGCGATTTAACGAGCAGCCCAACACGCTTGACGCCACGTGCTTTCAAATCCGACATGACCTGCATGACTGCCTCGTACTTGACCGTCTTGTCGGCCGCAATCACCACCGGCTGATCCGGATGGGACGCTTCGCGGTCGGTCACGAAACTGTTCAGCTCCGCACGAGTCATGTCTTCCTGTTGCGCCGCGCCCGCGTCGTCCTTGTAACGGACATTCATCTTGCCGTCAGCGCCGATATTCACCACGACGGGCGGTGTTTGCTGTTGCGGCGCGGCGCCGCCCACCGTGGGCAGATTGACGATCGAAGGCGCGACGAGCGGTGCCGTGACCATGAAGATCACGAGCAGCACCAGCATCACGTCGATGTAGGGGACGACGTTGATGTCAGACATCGCGCGGCGGGAGCGGCCGCCGCGCATGGACGAAGGATTGGTCGAGCCGGCCATCGCGTGCTCCTTAGTGCGCCTGGCGCTGCAAGATGTTCGAGAATTCTTCGATGAACGTTTCGAAGCGGATCGCGAGGCGATCGATGTCGTGCGCGTAACGGTTGTACGCCACCACGGCGGGAATGGCTGCGAAAAGGCCGATCGCTGTCGCCGTCAGCGCCTCTGCAATCCCCGGCGCGACGTTCGCGAGCGTGGCCTGCTGCACGTTCGCAAGACCGCGAAACGCGTTCATGATCCCCCACACGGTGCCGAAGAGACCAATATATGGGCTCACCGAGCCGACCGAGGCCAAAAACGCGAGATTTGCTTCGAGCGCGTCCATCTCGCGCTGAAACGCTGCGCGCATGGCGCGGCGCGCGCCGTCGAGAATGGCGCCGGGATCGTTCAGACGCTTTTCCTTACCCTTCAAAAACTCACGCATGCCCGATTCGAAAATTCTTTCGAGCGCGCCGATCGTGTGGCGGTTGTTGGCCGCGCTCTGATAGAGCGCTTGCAGATCACCGCCGGACCAGAAGTCGCGTTCGAACTGTTCAGTTTGCGCGCGGGCGCGCCGAATGGCAAACCACTTGCGAAAGATGAACGTCCACGACATGAGGGACAGCAGCAGCAGCAGCCCCATGACGGCCTGCGCGAGCACGCTCGCGTTGAGGACAAGAGAAATAATCGATAGATCTTGTGCGTTATTCATAGATATTTTGCTTTTGCGTCCGTTGGGCACGCTTCACGTGCTGTAAGCCGCCGAAGCGGTTTCCAGTCGGCAACTTGAAAGCCTCGGCGGCGCGCGCAGCCGGGCCTCGTTTGGTGTCGATGCGGACAATACAAGTTCACAGACGAACTCTCAACGGTGTTCATGCATCGGCCGTTGACATCCCGGAGTGCACGACGCCCGGACCTTGCCGCAGCGCTGCCAGCACGTCGGCTGGAATGGGCGCGGGTTTGAACGTCGAACGCTCGACGCATGCAACGCGAATCTCGCCCGTGGCGAGGAGTCGATCGTCGCACCAGGCGTGTTGCACGAAATCGACACTCGCGCGGCCAAGCCGCTCGATATGGCTCTCGACCGTCAGCACATCATCGAGACGCGCGGGCGCGCGATAGTCGAGCGCGGTGCTGCGCACGACGAAGACGATCCCGATCTGCCGCTCGAGGCGGCTTTGTTCGATGCCGCAGACGCGCAGCCATTCGGTTCTCGCGCGCTCGAAGAACTTCAGGTAGTTCGCATAAAAGACGATGCCGCCCGCATCTGTATCTTCGTAATACACGCGCAGCGGCCATAAGAAGCCGCTGCTCGCTGCTGGGCGACTGCTAGGCATGTTCATGGGCGCATTTTACCGGAACCGGTAAGGCCATCTCGAAATTGCGTGTCGAGGGCAGCGCCAGCGGCGCCGGACAAGGGCGTCTGGTCCTCACCGGAGCCGCCGGGGCAGCCGCCGTGCACCGGTTTCAGCCACGGTGAATCGATAGGCCGGCGAACGATTGAGCGACCGGCATCAGCTCGATCGTATTGACGTTCATATGCGCGGGACGCGTCGCGATCCAATAGATCGAATCGGCAATGTCTTCGGGCGAAAGGGGTGTCAGGTCGCGATAGACGCCGGCGACCTTCGTGTCGTCGCCCTTGAAGCGCACGTTGGAAAACTCGGTGCCGCCGCACAGGCCGGGCTCGATGCTCGTGACGCGCACGGCGGTGCCGGCCAGGTCCGCGCGGAGATTCAAGCTGAACTGGTGCACGAAAGCCTTCGTTGCGCCATACACATTGCCGCCCGAGTAGGGATAGCTGCCGGCGGTCGAGCCGAGGTTGAATACGTGGCCTCGATTGCGCTCGACCATCCCCGGCAGCAAGGCATGGGTGACGGCGGCCAGGCCTGTGCAGTTCGTCTCGATCATTTGATACCAGTCGTCGAGATCGGCCCGTTGCGCGGGCTCCAGGCCGAGGGCGAGCCCGGCATTGTTGACGAGCACGTCGACGGCCGCGAACTCCGCGGGCAGCCGCTCGGGCAACGCTTGCACGGCGGCGCGATCGCGTACGTCGAGCTCGAGCGGCAACAGCGCCGGACCGAGTTCCTTGGCGAGCGCTTCGAGGCGGTCGAGACGGCGCGCGGTGGCGATCACGCGATGGCCGCCATTGACAAAAATGCGGGCGATGGCGGCGCCGAAGCCGGCGGATGCGCCTGTGACTAAAACGATCATTACTGCTCCTGGCTGGTCGAACCGGGCAGGCCTGATGGCCTTGCCGGTGTAAGCAAGAACTACCGAAGGCGAAGAACGAAACGGGCCGATGATACCTGCCGTATGCCGATCGCGGTGTGGCGTGCCCCGACTCTTTCTAAATCCTTTCGGTCGCACGGTCGATGCGGGCGTGGGAGTACCGGCGCCGATGGCGGCCCGTTGCGGCCCGGAAAGGGCAGGCGCAGGCCGGCCGCCACGGGGCCGCCCAGGGCCTCTCGCACCCCAATTGCCTATTGGTTGCGCTGCCAGTACACTAACGCGCTCAACCCTTGCGTAACTGGCGATAACACCCTCCGGGGTCAAGGTGGAGCGACCCACCGTGAAGCGCAAGGTGCCGTTTTGCCGTTCGCCTGGGCAGCCGAAAACCGCGCGCGTATGTTTGCGCTGCGGCGGTTGCCTCGCGGGTGTAACGGACTTTCGACTATTCGAATTTTCCGCCACGCCAGTGCCGGCTCTTCCGCCATCCAGTGCAAGCGTACGTTCGTATGCATCCCGCGCATTTCGGCCAACCTGTAAACCTTCAACGGAATCCGTATGTTTGACAGAGCCCAAAGCACCGTTGCTGCCGTCGATCCCGAAATCTGGCAAGCAATCGAACAGGAAAACCGCCGTCAGGAAGAGCACATCGAACTGATCGCTTCGGAAAACTACACGAGCCCGGCCGTCATGGCCGCGCAGGGTTCGCAGCTGACCAACAAATACGCCGAAGGGTATCCCGGCAAGCGCTATTACGGCGGCTGCGAGTACGTCGACATCGTCGAGCAACTGGCAATCGAGCGCGTGAAGGCGATCTTCGGCGCCGAAGCGGCGAATGTGCAGCCGAACTCGGGTTCGCAGGCGAACCAGGGCGTCTTCTTCGCCATGCTCAAGCCCGGCGATACGATCATGGGGATGAGCCTCGCTGAAGGCGGCCATTTGACGCACGGCTCGCCGGTCAATATGTCCGGCAAGTGGTTCAACGTCGTCAGCTACGGCTTGAACGAGGCCGAAGACATCGATTACGACGCTGCCGCAAAGCTTGCCGAAGAGCATAAGCCGAAGCTCATCGTCGCCGGCGCGTCTGCGTTTGCGCTGCGGATCGACTTCGAGCGCCTCGCGAAGATCGCGAAATCGGTCGGCGCGTATCTGATGGTGGATATGGCGCATTACGCCGGGCTCATCGCCGCGGGCGTGTACCCGAATCCGGTGCCGCATGCGGATTTCGTCACGACGACGACGCACAAGAGCCTGCGCGGTCCGCGCGGCGGCGTGATCCTGATGAAGGCCGAATACGAGAAGCAGATCAATTCGGCCATCTTCCCCGGCATTCAGGGCGGCCCGCTCATGCACGTGATCGCGGCGAAGGCGGTCGCATTCAAGGAGGCGCTCTCGCCTGAATTCAAGGCGTATCAGCAGCGGGTGGTCGAGAATGCACGCGTGCTGGCCGAGACGCTCGTCAAGCGCGGCTTGCGTATCGTGTCGGGCCGCACCGAAAGCCATGTGATGCTCGTCGATCTGCGTGCGAAGAACATTACGGGCAAGGCGGCCGAAGCAGCGCTGGGCGCGGCGCATATCACGGTCAACAAGAACGCGATTCCGAACGATCCGGAAAAGCCGTTCGTCACGAGCGGCATCCGCCTCGGTTCGCCCGCGATGACGACGCGTGGCTTCGGTCCGCAAGAAGCCGAGCAAGTGGGCAACCTGATCGCCGAGGTGCTCGAGAACCCGGAAGACGCGGCGACGATCGAGCGCGTACGTGCACAGGTGGCCGAGCTCACCAAGCGCTTCCCGGTTTATCGCTGATCCGCCATGCGCTGCCCCTTTTGCCGGCACGAGGATACCCAGGTCGTCGACTCGCGTGTATCCGAAGACGGCGCCGCCATTCGGCGGCGGCGCCGCTGCCCGGCCTGCGACAAGCGTTTCACGACGTATGAGCGGGTCGAGCTGATGTTGCCGGCGGTGGTGAAAAAGGATGGCAGCCGTACCGAGTTCGATCGCCGCAAGATCGTCGCAAGCATGCAGCTGGCGCTGAGAAAGCGCCCGGTTGCGGCGGACGCGATCGACGCGGCCGTTGCTCGTATCGAATATCAATTGCTCGGTAGCGGCGAGCGCGAAGTGCGCAGCGAGCGCTTGGGCGAGCTCGTGATGAACGAGCTGCGTCAGCTCGACACGATCGCTTATGTGCGCTTCGCATCGGTCTATCGGCGCTTCGAGGATGTATCCGAATTCGAGGATGTCATCGAAGAGTTTCGTCGCGCCGCTCCCGCCAAATCGCCGCGCAAGCGTTGATCTCTCTCGTCGTTTCATCGTTTCCCGTTCCCTCGCAGATTGACGTGACGCGCCATTGTCGGTGCGTCGATATTCGCTCGCCACTCGGCCGAACGGACGATGGCGGTGTGCCCGCGCGTTCGCTAGATTGGTCGCATCGAACCAACGGAGCGTCAGGATGCGAGTCGATACAGACATGGCGCGCGCCAAGTCACAATGCGCGCCGCATGAGAGCGGATTCACGTTCGTCGAAACACTGATCGTTTGCGCGTTGATGCTGCTGCTGGCAACGCTGGCGATGCCGTCGTTCGCCACCTGGCAGCAGCGCCAACGTATTGAAGCCTGTGTGCAACTGCTGCTGGCGAGTATGTCGTACGCGCGCAGCGAAGCGATCCGCGTGGGATTGCCCGTCGTGATTTGCCGCAGCGATGGGAGCGGCCGATGTGCTGCCGGCGGCGGATATGACTTTGGCCGGGCGCGCGCACCCGTCGAGTGGGCGAGCGGTTGGGTTGTCGTGCTCGAAACCGGTTACGGACAGCGGGTACTGCGTACGCATGTTCCCGCTTCGGGGGTTCGCATCAGCGGGGCGGCAAACGCAATCCGGTTTCGCCCGCCCGCTGGGCAGGTGATCGGCGGCTTCCGGAGCTTCGAGATCGCGTCGACGGGCGTGATCCATGGCGCGTCTGCGCGCGCCGCAACACGCTGCGTTTCGGTCGCAGCGGGCGGCAGGGCGCGCGTAAGCGCCGGCGATTGCGGGCGCTCAATATGAACCCCACGCCGCGATCACGCGATCGGCAAACCGGAGCATCGCTGCTTGAAGTTGCGATTGCGCTTGGTATCGCCGCATTGGCCATGCTTGGCGCGATATCGAGCCAGCTCGTGGCGGTACGCGCCGAAAAAAGTTCGGCGCAACGTGAACTGGCGTCGCTGATCGCGGCGTCGACTGCCGATGCGCTGCGCGACCGATCGGCCAGCGCGAGCGCAATCGAGTATTGGCGCGCTCAAGCCATGCAGACGTTGCCGCGCGGAGATATCGTCGTTCACGACGCGGGCGGTGGTGCGGCGTTCGTCGCTGTGCGTTGGGCGCGTCCATCGCTCGGCGCCGAAACGCCTGCCACAGCTTTTGACGGATGCCCACCTGCGTTCATCGCGCCCGGCGTCTCGTGCAGCATGGCGCCTTTTTTCCGGGAAGCCGGGCCATGATGCGGCCCACCTCGCGCACGGCCAAATGGATACCGTACGGCTTTGTGGCCGGGCGCTGCGGCGGTCACACCCTGATCGAGCTGATGATCGCAACGGCATTGGGGCTCATCGTCGTGGCGGCGATTGCGTCGCTGTACCGCGCGGCGCGACAGTTTTATTACGCATCGGCCGATACGGCATTGATGCGTGAGGCCGGTATGACAGCCTTATTGTTGATAAGCGAACAGCTCCAGATGGCCGGGTTCGTCCCGCCCGGGTCGGCGGCGTTGGCGAACGAGGTCGGTGCGGGCCTCTTCGGCTGTGCTTCGGGATACCCGGTCGAGACTGGAGCCGGCTTGAGTTGCAAGCGCGATGCGAGCGGCTCAGACGGGCTTGCGATCCGCTATGTCGACGATGCCGTGGCAACGTGGCCTGCCGAGACCGGCCAAGCCACGGATTGTCTGGGACAGGGCGTGGGTCCGGCCGGGGAGCCGGTCGTCGTCTTCAACCGCTTTTTCGTTGCCACGTCGCGGGAACGAGCCGCCTCCGAACTCTATTGCGAAGGCAACGGCGGCGCTGCCCGGCAACCCGCGGTTGCGGGCGTTGAGCGGCTGACTTTTCGATATTGGATACGTGGGGCGGCGCAGCCCGTCAGCGCCGCCGCGGTCGCGCCGGACCGTTGGCACGACGTGGTTGCCGTGGATATCTGTGTGCGCGTGCGGGGAGTGCGGACAGCCGCGCGAGGTCGCTATGTCGATTGCGATCAGGCCGTGCCGAGGCATGCCGATGGTCACGCACGGCAGGTATTCCGGCGCCGCGTCGCGGTACTTAATCACGAGCACGCTGGCCGATGAGCAATACGTTCACATACAGCCGGGCGGCCCGGAACCATCGCGCCCGATGCTTCGCTCGGCGCACGGCCGGCGCGGGCGCGGCGCTGCCGGTCGTGCTCATGCTGACGTCGATGGTCTCGGCCGCGGCCATCACTTCGTTCGATGCTGCGATCATGGGTGTACGGCGCGCATCGAACTTCGAGGATGCGCTGCGTAGCGTGCAGGCGGCCAATGCCGCACTCGAGCTGTGTCTGAACGAGCATGATGCCGGCCGCGCGCCGCTTGCGCTGCCAGCTCGAGCCGGTATGGCGCGATGGCAAGCGCGCGACCCGTTCGCCGATGCGGCCGCGTTTGCGCCGTTATCGAGCTGGCCAGGAGCAAGCAGGCCACCTCAGTGCCTCATCGAAGCATTGCGTATTGCGGGGCGGCCGCTCGCGCAGGGTTACGTGATCACTGCGAGAGGCTTTGGAGCCAGCGTCGATGCGCAAGCCTGGGCGCAGGTCTTCGTGGTCCGCGAAGCGGGCGAGCAGACGCGTCACTGGCGCCGCATCGCGAGGAGAAGGTATTGAAGCCGAAGCGCGCTGCCCGAACGCGGAGCTGTCCCGCCGAGGCGTTTTCGTTGATCGAATTGATTGTGGCGCTCGCGATCGTCGCTGCATTGGCCGCTTATGCGTTGCCCAGCTATCGGGAGCACGTGGCGCGGGCCCATCGTGCTGATGCGGCGATGGCGCTATATCGCGCGGCGCAGTATCTGGAAGCAAGCGCCGACACCCATGCGAGCGGCACAGTCTCACTGCCGGCCGGGCTCGATCAGGTGCCGCCTATCGGCTCGGCAGTCTATCGGCTGCACGTCCTCAACCGCGACGGGGCGAACGGGTATTACGCGCTGGAGGCTCGGCCCGTCGACCCAGGCCCGATGGCGGGTGACGTGTGCGGAACGTTCACGTTGGATGCGCACGGCGAGCGTGAGAATCGCCGCGCTGGCTTGCGCGGCGCCTCGGACTCGGCCTGCTGGCTGGGGCGCTAGGGCCTTTGCGCGCTAGGGCGTATCGTCGGACTGGGCGCCCGACCGTTCATGCCCGCGATGAATCACCTGCGCGAGAAAGCGATACCCGACCCATGCGGCCGCGCCGAGCGATCCCCACTTGAAAAGCGGCTTGGTTCCCGCGGCCAGCGTCGCGCGAAGCGGCTTGGCCAGTATCAATGACGTGAGCGAGCTCACCAACGGGTGACCGGAGAACCAATCGGTAAGCGACGCATTGATGCCTTTACCGCCCGCTCTCGACCGGCCGCCCGAAAAACGCGGGACGAAGAGCTTCAGCCAGCCGAAGTTCGACAGACCATGATGAAGCTCCATGCGGGCATGCACGAACTCGGAGCGCTCGACCTCAGCGCGCAACAACAGCAGCTCCTTGCGGACCGTACGCAGTTGCGGCGAACTGAGGTCCTTCACGGGAGCGTGCCCGCGGGCACGTGCGTAAGGGTCGGTAGTCTGGCTCATGGCGGGCAGTGAATGTCGATTCGATCGGGACGCTCAATAACGGTCAACAGCAATCAACGGCAACCAACAGCAATCATCGGCAGCCGTAGCGAGCGACAGCAAGCAAAGGCAACCCAGGCTAACGGAACATCTCGCGGTCTTTCTCGAACTCGTTGATCGTCGATTGGAAAACGATCGGCGCGGCGCGCAACCCGCTTCGCGCCTTCAGCGCGCAAAGCAGCGCGCCGATTGCATAGACTGCGGTAATGCCGGCGAGCACCTGCCACCGGTAGCTATCCCAGAACGCCACGGCGATCAGGGCTGTCAGGCTGATCAACGCCATCATCGCGAACATGACGGCAATGAGACCGAGAAACACTACGGCGAGAATGCGCTCGCGCTCTTCCGCGAGCTCGATGCCGATGAGCTCGAGCCGCGTTTGCAAAAGCGCGTACAGGGAACTCAGCATCCTGCGCAGCGGTCCGTGCTGGCTGGCGGATGCATGTGGCGATGCGTTGTCGTCGTTTGGCATGAAGTTCGGACGGTGAGCGCGTAATCCCGCGCGGACGGGCGGCGCCGGCGGCTTACGCAGGCGGACGACCAACCCGAGCCGCGGTTGGCGTCAGCCTGTCGGGCACCGGCGTGCCGGCCGGCGCAAGCGGATTACCTGCGGTTGATGAGAAGACCGACTACGACGCCGATCCCGGCCGCAACGCCGATCGCTGTCCAGGGGTGCTCGTGCACGTAGTCGTCCGTCGCGCGCGCGGCCTTTTTGCCTTTTTCAACGACGACGACCTGGACGTCCGCGGCTTTCTCCTTCGCTTGCTTGAGCCGGGTGAGCGCCGTTTCGCGCAGTTCAGACGCGCGTTCGCCGGTGGCATTCGCGGCTTGCTTCAAGAGATCCTCGGCATCGGCGAGGACGGTTTTGATATCGGACATCAATCTCTCCTTGTTAACTTCAGCCATTCGAATCCCCTAGTTTCCAACCACGCGTGCATCGTACCAAAGATAGGACAGCCGGCGCGCATGCGCCACACCGCGATGCGCATGCAGAATCCATTCCCGGGTCGATCCACTTCATCGGTGCGTCGCGCCGGACCGCTTTGTCGCAGACCGCGCGGGACTTGAAGAAGTTTCGGCGAAAGAAGCCGAATTTACAAAGGCATCGACCGATAGGCGGTGCGATGCCGCGCGTTCAGAAGAAAGCTTGAATGCCCGTTTGAGCGCGTCCGAGGATGAGGGCGTGGATGTCGTGCGTGCCTTCGTATGTATTGACGACTTCCAGGTTGACGAGATGGCGCGCCACGCCGAATTCGTCGGAGATACCGTTGCCGCCAAGCATGTCGCGCGCTAGACGGGCGATTTCCAACGCCTTGCCGCACGAGTTGCGCTTCATGATCGATGTGATTTCGGACGCGGCAGTGCCTTCATCCTTCATGCGACCGAGGCGCAGCACGCCTTGCAAGCCGAGCGTGATCTCGGTTTGCATATCGGCCAGCTTTTTCTGGACGAGCTGATTGGCCGCGAGCGGGCGGCCGAACTGCGTGCGGTCGAGCACATACTGACGCGCCGTATGCCAGCACGATTCCGCCGCCCCGAGCGCGCCCCAGGCGATGCCATAGCGCGCCGAGTTCAAGCAGGTGAACGGTCCGCGCAAGCCGCTTACATTGGGCAGCATGTTCTCCTGCGGTACCAGGACATCGTCGAGAACGATTTCGCCCGTGATCGATGCGCGCAGGCCGACCTTGCCGTGAATGGCCGGCGCGCTGAGACCTTTCATGCCTTTTTCGAGGATGAAGCCGCGGATGGTGTCTTTGCCGTCTTCGTCGAGCTTCGCCCAGACGACGAATACATCGGCGATCGGGGAGTTCGTGATCCACATCTTCGAGCCCGTCAGCGCATAGCCGTCGTCGACCTTGCGGGCGCGCGTGACCATGCTGCCGGGATCCGAGCCGTGATTCGGTTCCGTGAGCCCGAAGCAGCCTATCCATTCGCCCGTGGCCAGCTTCGGCAGGTAGCGCGCCTTTTGCGCATCCGAGCCGAACTCGTAGATCGGCACCATTACCAGCGACGACTGAACCGACATCATCGAACGGTAGCCCGAATCTACGCGCTCCACTTCGCGCGCGATCAGGCCGTAACTCACGTAATTGAGGCCGGGGCCGCCGTATTCGTCGGGGATCGTCGGGCCGAGCAAACCGATGGCGCCCATCTCGCGAAAGACCTCGACATCGGTGCGCTCATGACGGAACGCTTCCGTGACGCGTGGCAGCAGCTTGTCTTGCGCGTAGGCGTGCGCCGCGTCGCGCACCATGCGTTCGTCTTCGGTCAGTTGCTCGTTGAGGAGCAGCGGATCGTCCCAGTGAAACCGGGCGGATTCGGCCATCGTCATCTCCTTTCAGATAGTGTTGCCGGCGGCAAGGGTAGCACCCGTCGAGGGTGCGAGGCGGGAGCATTCGTCAGTGGCGCGTGTCGCGCATGGCGCATGCCGACGGCTACCGGATGCGTTCGTGCGGTTCGAAAAGCGGTCCTTGCACGAAGCGCGCGCCGCACTGCTGAAGCGCATCGAATTGCGCTTCCGTCGCGACCCGATCGAAGATCAGCGGAATATGCAGCCGGTTCGCGTATGCGACGAGCGGCTTGGCCATGGAATCCCTCAGCACGGCGGCGCCGTCGATCTTCAGGAAATCGAGCCGCGCCATGTCCGACACCGACATGATGTGTCCGGCATTCGGCAGATTGCCCGCCACCTTGAACCCGAAGCGCTGATAACTCTTCGTCAGATAGCCCAGGAATGTTCGATGGGCGACGGCGAGGCCGGGCAGTTCGATGACGATACGCGCGGGATTGAGTCCGAGCGACACGAGCACCGTCGAAAAATGCTGACCGTGATCGTACTTGACGCTTTTGAGCAGGCGCTCGTGAACGCGCAGAAAAAGCAGCCCATGTTGCTGCGAGCCGAAGAAGTTGATCGCATGCAGCGTGCGGGCGAGGCGATCGCGCGCAACGAGCTCCTGGTCGTCTTCGATGCGTTCGCAAGGGTCGAACGGCCTGCCGTCGGGCGCGAGCGTGAGCGCCTGAAAGCCCAGTTCGTCGCCGAAGCGGTCCGCGCTCTCGGGTGCGGACCAGAGCGTTTGCATGCCGTTCATGCTCACATCGAAGATGGGCTGATAGCCGCTTCGGAGCTGCAAGCCGTCCAGGCGCGCATGGGCGAAGCCCGGCGAGGTGTCGGTGCCGGGCGACAGGTGCTCGCGCAAAAAGGGATGGGCGGCAGCGTGTTCGAGAAGCGCGGAGATGGTGGGCGGGATCATTGGACAAGCGTGGCAAGAGCGCTGCATCGATGGTAGCAGCACCCTGGCCCGCAGCATCGTTTCGTTACCTTCTCGTTACTTATATCGATATTGCCGGCCACTGCTCTATCAGGGTTTACGTTGACTCAACAATGAGTAATTGGTTTTACTATGCGTAAATCCTGAAGCCCACGGAGACATCGTTCATGCAGCAAGCCTCTCGCCATAGCGCGCCTGACGGCTATCAGTCGGGCTTTGCCAACGAATTCGCCACGGAGGCGCTGCCCGGCGCGCTGCCGGTCGGCCGCAATTCCCCGCAGTGCGCACCCTACGGTCTTTACGCGGAGCAACTGTCGGGAACGGCGTTCACGGCACCGCGCTCGCACAACCGCCGCTCGTGGCTCTATCGCATCCGTCCGGCCGCCGTACACCGGCCATTCGAGCGCATGCCGGCGGCCGATTCTGGCGATCCGGTCGCCACCGGGGCACCGCGGCGACTCGTCGCGGACTTCGCCGATGTCCCGCCCACGCCGCCGAATCAGCTCAGATGGGATCCGTTGCCGCTGCCCCATGCGCCGACCGACTTCGTCGAAGGCCTCGTCACGATGGCCGGCAACGGTAGCGCCGCCGCGATGTCGGGCTGCGCGATCCATCTTTATGCGGCCAATCGCTCGATGCACGGCCGCTTTTTCTACAACGCGGACGGCGAACTGCTGATCGTGCCGCAAGCGGGCCGGCTCGCGATCGCCACCGAGCTGGGGCACCTCGATATCGAACCTTCGGAAATCGCGGTCATCCCCCGCGGCGTGCGATTTTCGGTGGCGCTGCCGGATGCAACGGCCCGCGGGTATGTCTGCGAGAACTTCGGCGCGCTGTTGCGCCTACCCGATCTCGGGCCGATCGGCTCGAACGGACTCGCGAATCCGCGCGACTTCCTGACGCCGCATGCCGCATACGAAGACAGGGAGGGCGCGTTCGAACTGATCGCGAAGCTCGACGGCTTGCTGTGGCGCGCCGATATCGACCACTCGCCGCTCGATGTGGTGGCATGGCACGGCAACTATGCGCCGTACAAGTACGATTTGCGCCGTTTCAATACGATCGGCTCGATCAGCTTCGATCACCCGGACCCGTCGATCTTCCTGGTACTGCAATCGCCCAGCGATACGCCTGGTGTCGATTCGCTCGATTTCGTGATCTTCCCGCCGCGCTGGCTTGCGGGCGAGGATACGTTCCGGCCGCCCTGGTTCCACCGCAATGTGGCCAGTGAGTTCATGGGGCTCGTGCACGGCGTCTACGATGCAAAGGAGGAGGGTTTCATGCCCGGCGGCGCGAGTCTCCATAACTGCATGTCCGGTCACGGCCCCGATGCTGCCACGTTCGAGAAGGCTTCGACGTCCGATACGAGCAAGCCGCAGAAAGTGGCCGATACGCTTGCTTTCATGTTCGAGTCGCGCACGCTGTTGCGGCCGACGCGCTTCGCGCTCGAAAGCGCGCAGTTGCAGGCCCACTATTTCGAGTGCTGGCAGGGGCTGCGCAAACGCTTCGACGCTGCGCGCAAATGAAGTGAAAAGCGGCCGTTGTCAGTGGAGTGTGCCGCTAAACGGAGCGCCGCCTCAACTGAACGCGACGAGGCCTATCCCAGCCGCAACGAGCGCGGCCGACCAAAGCCAATCGAAATTGATCCAGCCGCGCCGCAGGATGCCGAGGCCCACATACTCATAGGCGGCGAATGCGAGAATCGCGCTCGTCGCCGTTGCCACGGCCGTATGCAGCAACGTGACGGCGGCGGCGGGCCCAAGCGGTCCGCCCGATGAGCCGAATGCGCCGCTTGCGCAAAGCGGCATCAGTGCCGGAAGCAACATGAGCCCCGCGCCATGCAGCGTCGCCGTCGTGGCGGACCACAGCGCCAGCCCCGCGAAGCCGGCCGTCATGCCGACCGCGATGCGATGCCGATGGCCATAGACGTGGTGATAGACGCCCCACGCGATCAGCAGCGCGCCGAGTACGAGCTGCAAATGCAGCGTGCGCGCTAGCGCGCCCAACGCGAACGCCGAGGTGGTGACGACAAACACGGACGCCGCATGGCCGAGCGCGAGCGGCGGCAGCGCGGCCCACAGTGCCTGCCGGCTGCCGCGCTGTAACCCCAGCGCTGTCGCGAAGAGCCATCCCATCGCCGGATTGACGCCGTGAAAGATGCCGCTGCCGAGAATCGCAGCCCAGCTCATCGCGGCGTTCGCGGCGCTTGCCGTGCTCAGTGCGGTACTCAGTGCGGTGCTCATGCGCAGCGCGTCCCGATGCGGCGCCTCACGGGTAACAATACGAATCCGACGATGCATCGCCGCCTTCGAGCCGGATCTGATGCGGCCGGTGCGTTTCATGCCACGGCAGATAGAACTCCCGATCGAAATCGAGCCCGCCGCCTGGCGGCGCATCGAGCTTGACCATCCAACCTGCGATGCCGTCCGGGTAGAACTGTTCGTCGATCGCACCGTAAAGCGAGTTCGTGAAGTACACGCGCTTGCCGTCGCGGCTGACTTCGACCATTTGCGGCCCCCCATTGAGCGGGCGCCCATCGGCGCAAGGGTGCGTCGCACGCGAAGCGATGCCGCCGATCCGAACGGTGCCTGTCAGCTCGGGATGGAACGGATCGGATACGTCGTAGCGACGCATGTCGCCGGTGCCCCAGCATGCGACGAACAGCGACCGGTCGTCGAGCGAAAGCGCGATATCGGTCACGAGCGGCGGCACGGCCGAGAACCCCTTGAGCATGGGCGGCAATATCGCGGGATCGGCGGGTTCGGCCGGAATTTCGATGATCTTGCGCGCGGCCCAGCGGTTGCCGTCGCGATACCAGGTCCAGATCGATGCCGACAGGTCCTTCAGGCTGATCACGGAATTGACGAAGCCGTAGGCCTTGGTCGGATCGTGCGCCGGGCGCAATTCGAACACCAGCTGATGTTCGGCGCCGAAGTCGAGCGTTTGCTGGTGTTTGCGCGCATTGAGATCCCAGAAATGCAGCCGGTGGCCGTACTGCCCGCCGAGCAGCACCTCGGGCACGAGGCCGTTCTCGAACGTGGCCGGCAACCCCCATTCGCTCGAGACGAGCGTATCGAAACCCAGATGCCACCAGGCATCGTAGGCGAGTTCTTGCGGGCCACGCTCGATTTCCCAGCGTCCTCGAACGTCGAAGGTCTCATGGTCGATGAGCATGACGCCGCCCGGCGCCTCGCCCTCCGCATTGGCCAGCGCGGTGACATAGATGCCCTGAGGGCCGCAATGGACCGTGTGCGGCCGTGTGTATCCGGCTTTGCGCTTGAGCTCGTCGGGCTCGATCACGCGCACGATGGCTGGGCGGCGCGGGTCGGGCTTGGTATCGAGGATATGGATGCGCGACGAGCGCAGCCCCGGTACGACGAGGTAGCGGCGCTCCGAATGCGGGTGCGGCGCGTTCGGGCACAGACACGAGCTGCAGGCGTTCCAGCCGAAGTGATGGAGTTCGTCGCCCGTGTTCGGCATGGCGACGCGGTGAACGATGGTGCCATAGCTCGGCGAGGCCGCCTCGAGATCGACGACGGCGATTTCATCGGGCGTTGCGCGCTTCGGATCGAAGCTCGCAACGTAGGCCAGCGTTTCCTTGGGAGCGTCTGCGGCGAGCCGTGCAGACGGGTAGAACGTCGGATCGGGTTTCCAGGACGGCATGAGCCTCTCCTCGGCAGGGGGGAGGCTCACTATCGTAGGCGGCTGTTGTGCGGAAAATCAAGGAAGCGATTGGAATGAGCTCATGATTTCCCGTGTGGATTTCCCGGGTGGCCTAGCGCTTGTCCACGATCGTTGCGTTGACGACCTGACCGGCGATGGCCGTATTGGAGAGCGTGATCGCGTTCACGTTATACGCATAGATGGGCCCGGGCGAGGTGACTGTGGCCGGGCCTGCGGCCACCGGGGTGCCGAAGTCGCAGTTGCTGATCGTCACGCCCGAGATCGGCAGGACGGCCGGCGCGGGCGTCGGGCCGTTGTAGTCCGATGCCACGGGACCTTGTGCGACGATCGCTTGAAAACACGAGCCCGTTGCGCCGTTCAACGTCACGTTGCCCGCCTTCACGTCGGAGATCGTGATGTTCTGCACGACAGGCGGCCGCGTTCTCACGGCATCGTTGGCGGGCTGGTAGTCGCAGTCGAACGTGACGATCCCGCCTTGTGCCGCCGCCGGATTGCCGGCCGCCGGCGTGACGACGCCGAGCGGCACGCTGGCGTTGATCGGGCTGCCGGCCAGGAACGCGCTGCCGTAACCGCCGCCTTTGAGACTGACGCC
>Ga0209672_100175_pt1 | contig 53342 bp, 52 predicted proteins | sample AraplaCol_mMS_r2_FD_184273 | JGI IMG/M metagenome (GOLD analysis project Ga0209672, IMG submission 184273) | Arabidopsis root microbial communities from North Carolina, USA - plate scrape CL_Col_mMS_r2 (SPAdes) (version 2) | ecosystem: Host-associated > Plants > Roots > Endosphere | place: USA...
CGTCAAGCGCCTGACCGCCGTCGGTGCGCTTTGCCTCTTTGCGAGCGTCGCGCTGAACGGTTGCGCATCGGTGGGCGCCGCTGTTGGCGCGGTTGCCGGTATCGCCACAGGTACCGTGTCGGCCAATCCGGCCGTCGGCATCGGCGTGGGCATCGCGGTGCAAGGCGCAACGGACGAGGCCGTCAAACGCTACATGCGGTCGATGCATACCGATCAGCAGGATGCGATTTCCCGGCTGGCCGGCGAAATGGATGTTGGCGAAACGCGGTCGTGGCGCGTCAAGCACCGGATTCCGCTTGAAAACGGCCATGGCGAGGTGCGGGTGACGCGCGCTTTCGCGACGCCGCTTGCGAACTGCAAGGAATTCGTATTCTCGGTTGCCGATGGCGAGGCGCCGGGCGCGCCGCAGCATTGGTATACGGCGAGCGCCTGTCAGCAGGACAGCCAGTGGAAATGGGCGTCCGCCGAGCCTGCCGTCGAGCGTTGGGGTACTTTGCAGTAGGAGTAGCGGTAGCGGGCTCGCTGACGGCGCATCGCCCGCGGCCGTGGCGCTAGCGCGATTTGCCGCGCATGCTCTTTTTGACCGAGGCGGCACGCGCGGTATCTTTCGCCGCGGTCCCCTCGCTTTCGTTCAATTGTTCGATCCAGGACAACGCGTCGACATACGACAGGAATTGCCGCAGGTACTCAGGCGACAGTTCGCGCATCAACGAAAGCGAGCGATACACGAGGCTTTCCGAATTGAGCGGCCCCGCGTTGCCGGGCACTTGTTCGTGCGATTGCCGTAGCTGGCGTTCCGTGCTGAGCTTCGACCATGTCTGCCGAAAGTAGTCGAGGGCCTCCGGTTCGGGAGCGAAACCCGAACGGTTTCCCGTAGGGCTGACTTCGTGGCGACTGCGATCGCGCGGCGCACGGTTTGCCGTCATCCTGGCGACGAGTTCCGCCAGCGCGCTCTGGACACGCGGCTGCGCGGTCATCGGCTCGCGGCATTCCACGGTAACCGGCACGGCTTTTTCGACATCTTCGCGATAGGCATCGATCAGCCCTGTAATGCGCTCGTCGAGCAGGCGGCGTACCTCGCCGGTCTGGCACGCAGCCCGGCGGGCGAGCGCCTCGATGAATCGGAAGCGCACCGGCTTCACGCGATCGGCACCGCTTTCACGCCATGCTTCGAGTATCGAGGCGGCATCGAAGTCGAAGGCCTCGCTAGCCATGGGATCTCGCGGTGGATGCCGCCGCCTTTGGCATCGGCGCCAGTTCGACGCGCCGATTCTTCGCCCGTCCCTGTTCGTCGGCATTCGAGCTCACGGGCTGCTGCGAGCCGAACGCAGCCGCGAATACCGACGCCGGTGGAATGCCTTCGTCAATCAACGCGCGCGTCACCGTCAGCGCACGCTTGGCCGAGAGCTCCCAATTGTCGGCGAAGTGCCGGTTGCCCTCGCGGACCTGCAGATCGTCGGCGAAACCGCTGACCATCAGCATTTCCTCGTGACCCTGCAAGTAGACCGAAAGCGGCCCCGCGAGGCTCTTCAGCAACGCGCGCCCCTGCGGCTGCAGTTGATCGGAGTTGAGTGCGAAAAGAAGGCTGCCGCTGATGCCGATGTGTCCGTCGACGAGCGTGACGCGGCCCGACGCGAGCGGTCCGGCCAACGCCTGCTCCAGTGTCTTGCGGCGCTGCGCTTCGAGCTGACGTTCCTTGATCTCTTTCGAGAGCTGGGAAGAAAGCTCCATTTGAACGCCGATGACGCCCACCAGAATCAGCACGAACACGCCCAGCAGAACCGACATCAGATCGCCGAAAGCGGCCCAGATCGGCGCACCCGGTTCCGCGCCGGCCTCGAATTCTTCGCTCATGCGGCTTCGGCTCCAGCGGACTCCGATGGGCTCACGGCGGCGGAGACGCGTTGCGCGGACAACTGCTGCAAATCTTCGACGATCTGCTTTTGCGACATCATGCTCAGGTCGATGACTTCCCGCGCCTGGGCGACGTAGTACGCGAGTTGGTCGTCGCTGCGGGCGAGCGACTTGTCGAGTGCGGTTTCGATGCGCTGCAAATGGGCGACGAGCTTTTCGTTGGCGTCGCCGAAGACGTGCACGGCCGCGCCGAACGCTTCAGAGAGGCTCGCGACCTCGATTGCGCTGCCGGTCATTTGCGCCGCAACGGTGCCGAGTGTGTCCGCTTGGGACCCGAGGGTTTCGGTAAAACGCTGGCCGGCGCGTTCGAGCAGATCAGACGATGTTGCAATCAAGGCGTCGACAGCGGACCGTTGCCGCGTTGACGCATCATTGACGGCATCGAGAAGCGTGTTCAACGTCTCCAGCATCCGACTGCGCTCGTCGAGCATGGCCGTATCGCGCGCCATGCTTTCCGACAGCTGCTGACGTAATTGCGCAACGACTTCGGCGGCGGCCTTGGGCGCTTCCGAGGCAGCCTGCATGAGACGCGTAATCTCGGCAATCGTCTCGCTGGCATGCCGCTGCGTTTGCATGGCCGTCTCGCGCATGGTGTGAGACAGCGCGTCGCAAGTCTCCTGCTGCGCCTGCGCACTACGGGCACTCACCTGCTGCCATTGTTGGCTCAACGTTGCGGCGATCGTTTCGAGCCGCTGTGCCCAGGCAGCGAGCCTTGCTTCGTCGCGCGAGGCAAGCATGTCGGCCAACTTGATATGCGCCTCGCTCGTGCTGTCGCGCAACGCCGTGCAATGCTGCTCGAATCTGTCCGCTACCGTATCGACATGGTGCTGCGCCGACGCACTCAATCGCTCGACGAGCGCTTCATTCGATCGTCGATGTGCGTCGAGCGCTTCATTCCAGACCTGAGCGACGGTCGCGCTCGACGTTTCGAAGCCCTTCGACAACCCATCGAGCTGGCGCTCGACCGAGCGGATGACGATCTCTTGCATCGACGCGCTCTCGCGCGCGAGGCCTGCCATGGCGGTATGCACGACGGGCTCGAGCGCGGCGCCCGCAACGCGGGCATTCTCCGCGACGCTTTCTTTCAGCGATCGCTCGACCGACGATGCGAGGCGCAGATAGGCTGCCTCGGTCTTGCTCTGAAACGCTTCCTGGCTCGCTAGCTGCCGCTCGCTCGACGCCAGGCTTTGTTGCTCGATCGCCATCGTCATGGCGTGCAGGCGGTCAACCAGCGCCGGCATCGCTTGCGCCTGTTGCTGCAGCAGACGGAATGCTTCGTCGCGCTGATGCACGTGCGAATGGACGCGCAGGGTGGTCGCGATCTTTGCGTCGAGCAACTCGACCGCATGGGTGCGCTCGCGTCGGCAAAAGGCGGCAAGCAGACCGAGCATCGCCGAGCTGGCGACGCCGGCAATCGATGTGCCGAACGCAAACCCGAGTCCCTTCACCGGTGCGGCCAACGAAGTCCGGATGGCTTGCAGGTCCGCGGCACTTTCGAGCGCCGCGCCGGTGCCCCGAAGCGTCGCCATCATGCCGAGCAGCGTACCCAGCATGCCGAGCAAAACGAGCAAGCCTACGAGATAGGGCGCGAGCGTGGGGGCTGGCAGCGCGATGCGCGTGCCTTCGATACGCAGCCGCACCGCATGGCGCAAGCCCGCGGGCACACGCTCGAGCCAGGGGCCGAGTGCGGGCGGCGGCTCGGCGAGGCCCAAGACTGCCTCGGCCAAGCTCGACGTGGCCCGATGATAGCGTTGCAACTCGAGCGAGCCGGCGACATAGCAGGTGCCGATCAACAGCGTGACGATGCACGCCACCGGGTTCGACACGACGTAACCGGCGCCGATCCAGGCGAGGACGGCCAAACCGGCGATGAACACTGCGAGATGGAGGGGATTCCTAAACATTGGGTCCGGATTAGCAGGTGCGAAGGGCGGCAAGCAGCCCTTGCACCGGTTGAAAACGAAGTTCGAGTTCGGCGAGCAGGACGCACTGCATGTCCTTGCGAAAGAGGGCGAGCCATGCACCGGCCTCGGCCGCGGGGAGGTCGCTTTGCGCCGGAGCTTCTTGCGCCAGTCGTTCGCCTTCGGCACGGCGCAGGCGCTCGAAATGCCCGCGCAATGCAATGGGCGCACTGCTCAACAGCTGTTGTTCGCGCGCACCGAGCGCGCGCTCCATCACCGCATCGAGCATGGCTAAACGGCTCATCGCCTGCGAGCGTGCCGCGAGCACCGCGCGCAGGCGGCGACGCAGGTTGCCGACACTCGTTTCCATGCTTTGCTGCAACGAGAGATAGCACTGACGAAAGAGCGCATAGTCTGCCGCATCTCCGGCTGCGTCGTGTCGCCGCGGCGCATGAGCAGGTATGGGCGATCGTGCAAGCCGCTCCGGTTTCGCAGGCGCCAATATGCTATCGCCCTCTATCGCTTGCATGAGCGCAGCACGAACGCGACGGCACTCGGTTTCGCACTCCTCGGCTGGGCCTGACGATCGGGCGTCGAACATGGCAACGGCGGACGTGTTACTACCAAGCGCCGACGAGAGCGCAATGGCATCAGTCCAGTCGAGCCATCCGCTCAGTCGTTGCGAGAGCGGTTGAGCGGGCTCGACCGGGTTGTCGTCGCTCAGTCGAGCCAGCAGACGAACAAGTGTCGGACCGCTGAGTGCGGTGCGCTGCGGGGCTGTCACGATACGGCTTTGGGACGAGTCGAAAAACCCAACAGTTTACACGTTGGCGCGGGTTCGCCTTCGATTCGCTGCGCTACCCCTATCGTCTGCGAGCATAGTCTGGTTTTCGCGCTGCCTCGCAATTTCGTATCGCCGAAGTGGTATCCTGCCGCCGCGCCGACATGGACGCGTCAAATGTCAGCGGCGCCACAAACAAGAACGAGAGAGGGCATATGGGCCAATCATGCATGTCAGGGTTCTATCCGGCTTTCAAACAGAACATGGAAGCTATCGGGTTGACTGTCCCGACAGGTCTCTTCGCTACGCAGCAGCAAGCCGTTTCGACGATCGGGCAACTTTTGGCGCTCGTGAAGACGTTCGGCATGAAGGTTACGATTCGCGAGCTCATCGGGGCCGGGTCGCTGACCGACGTACTCGCTGCCGCCGCCGCGTATTCTGCTGCGTTCTATGCCGGCGGCGCGATAGGAAGTCTGATCGTGGCTACCGATAAAGCGATCGGCTGCAAAGTCGGACCAGTCACGCAAGCGCATATTCATCGCGCACTGCTGGGAGGCGCCATGGCGATGTCGGATTCGATGCGTAATCTGTTGTTTAAACATCCCGAAATCGTTAACGCGGCCTTGCCGAACCGACATATATACGGCGCACAAGCCCGCGCCGCGGGGAGCAGACAATGAAGCCGTGGCTGCTTGACCGCGGAATGCTCGTACTCACCGCGTTGGTTCTCGCGGGTGCCGCATGGGCGGCGATTCATTACCTCGGCGATTCATATTTTTCCGTTTCGACGACCGTGCTCATCGTCGTGCTGCTCGCCGAAAACTGGCGTTTGCACAAACTGCTGCGGGAGCACGGCATCAAGCCCCGCTGGCATAAGCGTGACAACGAGGAATAGATGTGACGCCGTTGCCTTGCAACCCTCTCGCGCTTTGAGGTTCATAGGCGGGCAATAAACCGAGACGAGCCGTGCTGCATGCTCTGCTTGCATGGGCAAGCCTGGCACGGTGGCTTGGTCACTGCCTGAAACGGGCTATCATGGCTAGCCGTTTCAAGCAACGAATGCCATGTCCGCACGTTATACGGATTCAGTCTATGCGCGTCTGTCGGGCGCGGAAGATGAAGTCAAGCGCTTGCGCTTGACGCATATGCGTTGGCTTGCCACGGGATTGCTCGTCGGCGTCACCGTCTTGTATGCCGCATCGGTCGTCTTTGCGCGATCGAGCCCGGCGTGGCCGTTCGTCGGCGCATTTGCGGAGGCCGCGATGGTGGGCGCACTGGCCGACTGGTTCGCGGTGACGGCGCTTTTTCGGCATCCGCTGGGGCTCTCGTTCATTCCGCATACGGCGATCATTCCGAAGAACAAGAATCGCATTGCCGATAATCTCGGCGATTTCGTCCAGGGCGAATTTTTTTCGACCGAGCGCGTGACGAACGTGATCCGGACCGTCGACCCGGCGGCGAGGGTAGCGCAATGGCTCGCGGACGGGAAAAACGCAGAGCTCATCGGCTCGGGCGCCGTCAAACTGCTCAGCTATGGGCTGACCCTGTTCGATAACGCCGAAGTGCGGGCGTTTTTTCGCAAGACGGTGGCGGACAAGTTCGCCGATATCGACTTGTCGACGTTGGCGGGGCAAATCCTGCAAGCGCTCACACACGATGGCCGGCATCAGGCCGTGCTCGATCAAATGCTGACGGCAACGAGCCACTATCTGAACGACGAGAGCATCAAGCGCCGGGTGGCCGAGTTCCTCGCGCAGAAAATCCCCCTCTATTTCAAGTCCTGGAAGGAGTCGACGGCGAACTACGCGATCGACAAGCTGCTCGATTTTCTCGGGAGCGTGCTGGCCGAAGTCGATCGGGATGCCGCGCATCCGTTGCGCGCTGAATTCGATCGCGCCGTGTGGCGTTTGATCGCGAGGCTCAAGGACGATCCGGCCTTTCGCGAGCACGTTCGCGCATATCAGCGTCAATTGGCCTCGAATCAAGTGCTGACCGAGTACGTCGATGGGCTATGGCGCGACTTCAACGGGTGGCTGCGGGCCGATATCGCCAACCCGCAGTCGAGCATCCGGGTGCGGCTCTCCGGTGCGGTACGCGCGTTCGGTGCCGCGCTGGCCGGCGACGCGGGCATGCGGCACGTCATCAACGAGCAGATTCTGTTGCACGTGCCGCGTGTGCTCGATCATGTCCGGCCGAAGCTGGGCGTCTTCATCTCGAGCAAGATGAAGGAGTGGAAAGAGCATGAAGTCGTCGAAAAACTCGAGCTCAATATCGGCCGCGACCTGCAGTTCATTCGTCTCAACGGGACACTTGTCGGCGGATGCGTCGGGCTCGCGATCCACCTGCTGACCGTATGGCTGCAGTGAGCGCGACCCGACCTAGGCCGCGGCCGGCTCCTGGGCCAGATGCATGCTGGGATTCAAGGCCGCTGCATGCTCGCGAATCAACTGCTCGACGATCTCGCCCGATACCGTTTCGGATTCGAGCAGGCGATCCGCAATGGCGCGCAATACCGGTTCGTTTGCGCGCAGCAGCGCGTGGCACGCATCGTCGAGGTCTCGCAGCAGCACGTTCGCGTGTTCGATTGCGTTCTTCAGTTGCAGGCCGGCATACTGCGGCGGCAGTGCCGCCAGGCTGAACAGGTTTCCGTCGACGTTGAAACCAAACTTCGACACCATATCGAGACCAATGCGCGAGGCTTCTTGCAAATCTTGCGCGGCGCCGCTCGATGCTTCCGAGAAAACCAGCAGCTCCGCATTGCGTCCGCCGAGCAGCACCTGAATTTCGTTGCGCATCTCTGTCTCGCGATAGAGATGCTTGTCTTGCGCCTTGGTGACGAGCGCCACGCCGAGTGCACCGCCGCGCGGCAAAATCGTGATTTCTTCGAGTACGCCGGTGTGCAGCAGCGCCGCCACGAGACCGTGTCCGGCTTCATGAACGGCAATGCGTGTGCGTTCTTCTTCCGAGAGCGCGCGTTCCGCACCGCTCACATCGCCGATGCGCGCGATCTTGATGGCTTCGATGAAATGCGTGGCCGTAATGGTGGTTGCGCCCGCCTTGCGGGCGACGAGGCCCGCCTGATTGACGATCATCGAGAGCGTGGCGGGCGAAAGGCCCGTCGTCAGCCGCGCCAATTGATTGAAGTCGATATCGTCGGCTTTCGATGTGAGCTTCGCGGCGTAAAAGCGAAGAATCTCCGCGCGGTCTTCGAGATCCGGCAGACGAACCTGCACCGTGCGATCGAACCGGCCCGGCCGACGCAAAGCTTCGTCGAGGTTCTCGGGGTGATTCGTTGCCGCGACGACGATCACGCCTTGATTCGACGCAAAACCGTCCATTTCCGCCAGCAACTGATTGACGATGCGGTTGCTTTCCGCCTCTGCCGGACCGCCGCCCGTATCGGTCCGTTTGCCGAGGCCGTCCGCTTCGTCGATGAAGATCACGGTCGGGGCGTTCCTGCGTGCCAGCTCGAACAAGTGTTTGACTTTCTGGATCCCGACGCCGTAGTACTTCGCGCTGAAATAGCTGCCGGTGATCGAAATGAAGCTTGCGCCGCATTCGCCTGCCAGTGCCTGGGCGAGGCGTGTCTTTCCGACGCCGGGACCGCCCGTCATCAAGATGCCGCAAGGCGCGCGCACGCCCATCTCGGTAAATCGCGCCGGGTCGGTCAGATAGGACTGGACGTCCGCGAGCGCGGCCTTGGCTTCTCCGGCGCCGATGACGTCCTCGAAGCGCAATGTCGGCGACTCTTCGAGCAGTTGCGCGCCGCCCGTCATTTCGCGGCGCATGAACCAGAACAAGCCGCCGATCAGGAGCAGCGGCATGAGCAGGGTAATGAGGTCGCGGATCCTGTCGAACGCCACGGCCCAGCGTGCCAGGCCCGTTTGGACATTTGCATTCGGCAGCCAGACCAGTTGATAAGGCGCCGCGCCTCCCGCTTTCATTTCACCTAGCAGCAGTGCATTCGAGAACGCCCCGTTGTGATCGGTCACGAAGTATTTGGCGCCCGCCTGGGTCGACACGAGGATCGCGTCGCGGCTTACGCCGATGGCGGCGATCTTCTGTTCGCGGATGTCGCGCAGCATTTCCGAAGCGTCGCGTTCCTGATGCGTCCACGCTGAAGGGTCATGCCGCATTTGACTCGCGATGCCGCTCAGGGCGGGATGCGCTGCATCGCTGCGATGGGCGTAGCGCAAGTATCCGAATGCGGCGATTAGCGCGATGACGATTGAAATCGCGCCGAAGGTCATATATCGGACGATTCGGGCGCGCGGCGAATTCTTTGCCGTTTTCATTCACTTTCCTAAAACGGGGTCGTGGTCTATAAGGTGGGGCAATTATGTAAGACGAAAAACAAATCTATTATGCGACCCCTATTCAGTGCATTGCACCATTGGCATTATGCCTGTGCTTTGCATATAACCAAAAGGCAAAGAAGGGCCAAATTTGCCGTTATTCCAGGCATTCGCGGGGGGCGCCCGGTGGGGGAAACGATTCGCATGCGATGAAGCGGCGTGGACGCTGCGGGCTGTAGTGAGCGGTTCGGAGGGCGCGCGGTACGTCGCTTGCTGAGTGAAAAGCGATGCGTGCAGCTTGGGCGCACGACCCGAAACAGCCAACGGAGGTCAGATCATGCTGTATTACGCTCTGGTTTTCTTCATCATCGCGATCATCGCCGCTGCGTTCGGCTTCGGCGGCATTGCTGCAGGCGCGGCGAGTATTGCCAAGATCCTGTTCTTTGTTTTCGTCGTCATCTTCCTCGTGACGTTGATCATGGGTCTCGTCCGACGGTGAGGAAGCTGACCCTGCTGACTGAGTAGGGCGCGGTGCGCCGGGCAGGTTGAACAGCACTGCCCGCCGCTCGCGCGGATTGGCGTGGCTCCTGCGTCGTGCGATGCCGGGGCCACGCCGATATTTTATTTCCCGCTACGTTTCAACCCGACACAGGGGTTCGGCGCAAGTAGCCGCCTGCCCGCTGTTTTCGTCACACACACGATTGCGTCCGAGGGCCTTCGCCTCGTACAGCGCCGCGTCTGAATTGGCCAGCAGGGTTTCCGGTCGTGCATCGGGCAGAGACCGGCTCGAGGCGTGCCCGATCGATACGGTCACGTACGGCGAGCCTTCCAGCGGCGCCGGCAGCCGCAGATCCGCGATGGATCGGCGCAGGTGTTCCGCGACGGACAAGCCCGTTTGCGCGTCGCAGTGGGGCAGTACGGCCATAAATTCCTCTCCGCCGTACCGCGCGACGAAACCGGACGGGTGCCGCATTTGTGCGGCGAGCGTTTGCGCGATGCGTCGAAGGCATTCGTCGCCGGCCAAATGACCGAATGCGTCGTTATAGGCCTTGAAATGATCGACATCGATCAGCAGAACGCTGAGCGGATCGTTCGACGACGTCGCATGCGCGAATTCACGTGCATAGTGTTCGTCGAAATAGGCACGGTTGAGTATGCCCGTGAGCCCGTCGCGGACTGAAGACTCCTTGAGTACGCGATGCGCATCGGTCAGCTTTTGGTAAAGGCCGCTCGTCTCGTACATGAGCATGCCGAGAAGCGTGCTGGCCGATATCATCGACGCGAGGCGTGCCGCATACCAGCCCAAGCTGTACCGCGATCCCGCACTCAGCGTCAGCGTAACATCGATGAACTCGGCAAGCAGCGCGACCGTAAGCCACAAGTCCATTGGTGTTCTGAGCCGCGTGACGGCAATCTGGGTGACCAAGGCGGCCGCACAAATCGCCTCGACAGTCAGCAAGGCGGGGCCCGGGGTCAAGTGCCGGTACGATGGCGTGCTCGAAACCAGATTCGGCAGCACGTCGCGCCAGACGATTGCCGCCGCACAAAGCGAGACGGACAGCGCAATCGAAGCGGCGATTGCGAGGAGGCCGCGTCGGCCCGCCGCGCGACTATCGATACGAGGCCGCGACCTCGCTGCGAGCGCGAGCATGATCAGCAGCGGGAATCCTCCATGCCATAACAGCCAGGTCCATATGGCGGTTTGTCGTCCTGCACCGAAGAGGCCCGTGGTGGCGAATACGCCCGGGAAGACCATCAGATGAATCGCCGCGGTGACACTGGTGAAGGCATAGGCGCTCGCCAGCACCGCAAAGACGAACCGTCTCGATGCTCGATATTGCATCCACAGTAAAAAGGCGGTCAGTGCGGCCGTGAGCGTAACCGAGGTCGCGAAAATCGGCATGAACGGTTGCACGACGATCGCTTGCGCTTTCGAGTATGGCCAAATGAGGAATGCGGCGCACATCAGGACACCGGCCGCGATAAGGGCTGCGCAACGGTGCCGTTTGGTGGCGGCAAGATGAATCAGCGTGACTTCCATGGCCGGTCGGCTTAACACCAGGCAGCAAAACGCAGGCTGTCGGGAGCCGAACGGTTGCGAGTGCACTGCGATGAGAACGTGGGTGCCATATTATGCCGCACTGGGTGGGCAAGTTGTGTGCAATAGCGCCGGCCTGCCGGGCGATCCACGATCCCGGGGTGCGGGCAGACGCCCATGACGTCGATAACGGCCAATACGTGGGAAACTTGATGCCGCGCGCTGATGAGTGCGTGGCCAAAGATCAAGTGGTCAATTCAGCAAAATGCCGCAAGGAGAACAAAACTTGATTCGCTTCGCAACGTCCGACGATGCCGCATCCATCGCCAGCCTCTACAACCACTATGTCGAGAACACGATCATCACGTTCGAAACGGACCCAGTTTCAGCGGGGGAGATCGCTTCGCGCATCCGGGAAGTCACTGATGCGGGGTTGCCATGGTTGATTGCCGAGCGACACGGCCAGGTTGCCGGCTACGCCTACGCCACTAAATGGAAGGGGCGCTGCGCCTACCGTTTTTCTGTCGAGAGCTCGGTCTACGTGGGCGCCGAGCATGCCGGGCAGGGCATTGGAACGGAGCTCTATGCTGCTTTGCTCGATCGATTGCGCAGCGGAACGACACATGTCGTAATTGGTGGCATTGCGTTGCCGAACGAAGGGAGTCAGGCACTCCACGAACGCTTCGGCTTCCGCAAGGTCGCGCATTTCGAACAAGTCGGGTTCAAGTTCGAGCGCTGGATCGATGTGGGTTATTGGCAACTCGTGCTGTAAGCGCTGCAGGGTCCACTGTTCATAGCCTGCCCGCGGGCTAAGTGACCTTGTCGGGGCGAATCGGCGATCAAGACGCAGTCTTGACCGGCACGGATGACCTTCAAAGCGGCTCGATCAAATCTTTCCCAAACGCGCGGCAATAAGTCGAACACGCATCCTGCGCCGCATTGACCGCCGCGTTGACCGTCACATTCGCCTCGACGGGCCGGCATAGCGATACCACGATCGGCGGTGGCATTGGCGTCAGCGGCAACTCGACGAATTCGCCGCTGCGCAGCGCATCCGCCACGAAAAGACGCGGAATGGCCGCCACGCCGTAGCCGTCGCGGATCAGCTGGACGATCGCCGCAACCGAGGGTGAGCACGTCATGCGCGTCGTTTCCTGCGCAACGCCGTGCTCTCGCGCAAGCGCATGAACGATGCTCTCCAATGCGACTTGCGGCGCCGTGCCGCGACCGAACGTGAGCAACGGCCGCTTGAGCACACGCAGCGCAAGCCCCGACTTGCGCGGCGAAAGCAAACCCCGACGCGCAATCCAGCGCACCGGGTAGCTGGCGACCGCGCTCGACACGATCTTCGTGCTGTCGATGCCCTCCACACGAATCGCAAGATCGAGCTCACCGCTGAGCAAGCGCCGTTGCAATACGGCGCTCGAATCGACAGTCAAGTCGATTTCGAGCTTCGGGAAATTCGCATTCAAATGGGCAATGTAGTGCGCAAGCCAGCTATGCACGATCGTCTCGATCACGCCAAGCCGAAGCTTGCCGCCGACGACCACTTCCTGTCCTGCCGCCTCCCTCAACGCGCGCACGGCGTCCACCACATTCGACGCCAATCCGAGCAGACCGAGTCCAGCCGGCGTCAGGCGGAACTTCGGTGTGCTGCGATCGACGAGCTCGCATTTGAGCTCATCTTCAAGCGACCGAATACGCAACGAGATTGCGGCCGGCGTGGCATGTAGCGCGCGCGCGGTCGCTCTGAAGCTCTCCAACTGCGCAAGCGTAACGAAGGTTTCAAGAAAACGTGTGTTCATAGTTGGATTATGAATGTGTCAAAAATCGACAGTCGCTGAAGGCCGTAGGCAGGCGCGACTACAGCTCAATGTCGACGACGGCCGGATGCAGCGATCTTTCGAGAAAACCTGTCAAATCATTGACAGTATTGGGAATTGCGTCGACCGGCGCACGACGCGATGCCCGCTTCATGGCCGATTCATTCGGGAAGACCCTAATCTTTGGCGTCAATATTTTCTTAACGGAAACGATCATAAATTTTCGCTGGCGCCGCCATTTTGACGCGCATACGCTGCGTTTTGTGATTCGCAACGATGAGATCCCCATGCCATACGAATTTCGTCAGCAGGTTCGCGCTAAGCGATTCAACGGACCGACGGCGGGCCAATGCGGTGAATACGCTCAGGCAAATCTCGCGATTCTGCCGAAAGCCTATGCCGAAGATTTCCTGCGGTTTTGCCAGCGCAATCCCAAAGCATGTCCGCTGCTTGCCGTCGGCGAGGCCGGACAAGGGCACCTGCCCGCCCTCGGGCGCGATATCGACATCCGCACCGATGTGCCGGGCTACAACGTCTATCGCGATGGCGTGCTGGCCGAACAGCCGCGCGACATCGTCGAGCTATGGCGCAGCGACCTCGTCGTCTTTGCAATCGGGTGCTCGTTCTCATTCGAACAAATGCTGGCGTCGGACCGCATTCCGTTGCGCCACATCGAGGAAAACGTCAACGTGCCGATGTATCGCACATCGGTTGTGAACCAACCCGCGGGCCCGTTCGGCGGCCAGCTCGTCGTCTCCATGCGGCCGATGAGCGGAGCGCATGCGGTGCGAGCGGTACAGATCACGAGCCGGTTTCCGGGCGTGCACGGTGCGCCGGTCCACATCGGCAGCCCCGCGGCCATCGGCATCGACGACTTGAGCCGGCCCGACTTCGGCAATGCGGTCACCGTCCGCGAACACGAGGTACCGGTCTTTTGGGCTTGCGGGGTGACCCCCCAAAGCGCGATCGAAAGCGCGCGGCTGCCATTCGCTATCGCCCACCGGCCGGGGCACATGCTCGTAACCGATATTCCCAACGCGTCGCTCGCCATTCTGTGAGTCGATGCGCCACTACCAGACTGATCGTTCGGAGAAGTTTTCATGACTACGGAAGCCCATTACGCCGGTAGCACGCCGGCGCTTCAGGAGGAGGCGGAGCTGCATGCGTCGCCGGGCCTCTTCGGCTGGTACAGACACACCCGTACCAGCGAACGCCGCGCGTTCTGGAGCTGCAAGATCGGCTATGCGCTCGACGCGATGGACACGCAATTCCTCAGCTTCGTGATTCCCGCGCTGATCGCAAGCTGGGGATTGACCAAGGGCGAGGCCGGGCTCATCGGCACCGTGACGCTGCTCACGTCGGCGCTGGGAGGCTGGATTGCCGGCATCCTGTCGGACCGCATCGGGCGCGTGAGGACCTTGCAGATCACGATTGTCTGGTTCGCGTTTTTCACGCTGATGTGTTCGTTGACGCAAAACTACACGCAATTGCTCGTCGCGCGGGGATTGATGGGCTTCGGTTTCGGCGGGGAATGGACCGCCGGCGCCGTGCTGATCGGCGAGGTCATTCGTCCGCGCGATCGCGGCAAGGCCGTCGGCATGGTGCAGGCCGGTTGGGCCGTCGGCTGGGCGGTATCGGCGGGGCTCTATACGCTCGTCTTTTCATTGATGCCGGCCGATACGGCGTGGCGCGTGCTGTTCGCACTCGGCGTGCTGCCGGCGCCGTTCGTCATTTTGATTCGCCGGCTGGTCGACGAACCCGAGATTCATCGCCAGCAACGGCAGCGCGAGGCGGCGGAAGGGCAGCGTGCGTCGTTCATGGAAATATTCGGCAGCGGCGTCTGGTTCACGACGCTACGCACGGCGTTGTTGGCTACCGGCGCGCAGGGCGGTTACTACGCGATTACGACGTGGCTGCCCACATGGCTCAAAACCGAGCAGCATCTGAGCGTCGTGGGAACGGGCGGCTATCTCGCCGTTGTCATCGCCGGGTCCTACGCGGGCTACCTCTGCGGGGCGCTGTCGAGCGACCGCTTTGGGCGGCGCATGACGTTCATCCTGTTTTCTATAGCGTCGATGCTGATCGCACTCATCTATACGCGCGTTCCGATGAACAACGAATTGCTGTTGGTGCTCGGATTTCCGCTCGGCTTTTTCGCGTCAGGCTTGTTCGCCGGCATGGGCGCTTTCATGACCGAGCTTTTTCCCACACGTATTCGCGGCTCCGGCCAAGGCTTTTGCTACAACTTTGGCCGCGCCGTCGGCGCAACGTTCCCCTTTCTGATCGGGCTCGTTGCGCAGACGATGTCGCTCGGCGCGGCCATCGGCGTTTTCGCGGCGATCGCTTACGGCGTTGTCGTACTGGCCGCCATCGCGTTACCCGAAACGCGCGGGACGGCCCTCGAAGCTTGAGCGTCCTGGAACAGGCGGGGCGCCTGTGCGATATGCCAAGGCTCGCTCAGTTGGACTTCTTCGCAATTGTCACCCGGCCCGCCGCGATCGATGACGATGAAGTCGCTGCAGCCCTCGAGCGCAAGAAGCGGGTGATGCCAGACGCCCTTCGCATAGTTGACGCCTTGCCAGCCGCGCGTCACGAATGCGCGCAGCGCTCCGGCGTCGAGGGCGCCGCGCGGCGCCACCACGACGAGGTACGGCGCATCCCCGATCGGAATGAACGCCTGCGAGCCGAGCGGATGGCGCTCCATCATTCGGATCTCGATCGGCAAGCGAAAAGGCTGAGCGCGGAACACGTTGACGAGCGCGCGCCCATCCGCATCGCCTACATCGATCTGCGCAAGATCGTGATAGCGCTCCGTCGTGCCGGCGTTGATCGGAAAGTGACGCGCACCGTCGAGCTCGATGACGTCGCCGAACGGCGCGAACGCTTCTCGCGTGAGCGGCTCGATTTCAAGCAATCTCATCGTTTCGGACTCCCGAACAATCTGAGGCGCGAAACGCCGCCGTCGGGCAGGATGTTCAGCCGCACATGCGTCACGGGCCCGAGGCTGGCGATGTCGCCGGCGAACGTGTGATTCTCGTCCATTTGAAGCTTTTGTTCCGGCAGCAGCACAGGCCAGAACATCGACTGCGTTACGAGCGATTCATCAGTGCCGCCTGTGACGAAGGCCGCCTGAATCGAGCAGCGATCGGGGTAGTTGCCCTTGAAGTGCGCCGTGTCGACTTCGATGCGGCGAATCTCGCCAGGGTGCGCGAGGGCGACGATGCACCAGTCGTTGCCGGGTTCGCGACGGCGGCGCGTCTCCCATCCATCGCCCATGTTGACGCCGCGCCCGGGCATCAGCATGTTCGAGGCGAGCCCGAAATGCTGGTTGTTCGCCGTCACGACGTAAGCGCCGTTCTCCATCGCGGCCAGGTCCACCGTCTCGGTGTTCGCCATGCGGCTCCAGTCCACTTGCGGTTGACCGTAGACGCGCAAGCGCGCGAGGCCTCCATCGGGATAGAGGTTGATGCGCAGATGGGTGAACGGGCGGTTAGCCTCGATCGCATGATAATGATGCGCATTGCCCGACAGCGCGACCGACGGCAGGATCTCGACCCACTCGCTCGACGCGCCCGGTTCGCCTTCCGCAAAGGTTGCCTCGATGGAAGCCGCAGGCGGAAAGTTGCCCGTGAAATGGCTGGTATCGAGATCGACGCCTTTGACGATGCCCGGCCGCGCGAGCTTGACGATGCACCAGTCATGCCCAGTCGTACGTTTGCGGCGGGTTTCCCAGCCGTCCATCCACTTGCCGTGATCGTCGTATTTGCCCGGTATGAAAACCGCGGCCTCGGGGTTCAGCATGCGCTCTTTCGGCGCGAAGAATTCGTCGCTCGCTTCGAGCGCCAATGCGCCGAGCCGTGGGTCGGCGAGATTGACATAGCGCCGCGTGAACGCCGGGGCGTTCGGATCTAGGGAAACGTTAGCCATGATGGTATGTCGATGTCCAGAAAGTGAGCGGCCCTGATCGCAGGGCCAAAGGAGTGCCGGTCAGCCCGCGCGCGCCGCTGCGGGGGCGTGCGCGGCGACGCCGGACGACGCGGCTTGCGGCACGAATTCGAGACCGGCTTCGCCATCGAGCACGCGTTTGGCGCGGGCCCGATCGATGTCGTTCTCCCAGGCCGCCACCACGATGGCGGCGACACAGTTGCCGATCAGATTCGTGACGGCACGCGCAATGCCGACGAACCAGTCGACGGGCAGAATCAGCACGAGCCCGAGTACCGGAATGGCGGGAATCGCGGAGAGGGTTGCCGCGAGGATGACGATGGCCGAGCCGGGAATGCCGTGGGCGCCTTTCGATGTCACGAGCGATACGAGCACGACGACGATCAGGTCGTGCAGCGAGAGCGGCGTGTTGGTGGCCTGGGCGATGAAGAGAACGGCGAGCGTGAGGTAGATCGAAAAACCGTCGAGGTTGAACGAGTAGCCGGTCGGAATCACGAGGCCGACGGTCGAATCCTTGATGCCGAGCCACTCGAGCTTGCGCATGACTTGCGGCAGCACGGCGTCGGACGATGCGGTGCCGAACACGATCGACAGTTCGTCTTTGAGGTAGCGGATCAGCTTGAAGACGCTGAAACCGGCGAGACGCATCGCAGCGCCGAGCACGACGCAGACGAACACGATACAGCTCAAGTAGAAGACGGCGACGAGCAAGCCGAGTTGCTTCAGCGAAGCGATACCGTACTTGCCGGTCGTGAACGCAATGGCACCGAGCACGCCGAGCGGCGCGAGCTTGATGACGAAGCCCATGACGCAAAAGAGCGCCTTCGCGAGATCATCGATGAAGCCCGATACACGTGCGGCTTTATCGCCAAGCAGCGACAAGGCGGAGCCGAACAGCACCGAAAACACGAGAACCTGGAGAATGTCGCCCTTCGCGAACGAATCGGCGATCGTATCGGGGATGATCTTGAGCAGGAAGCCGCCTACGTCTTTGAGGCTTTTCGCATGCTCTGTGTAGGTGGTGAGCGCGCTCGCATCGACAGAACGCAGATCGATGTTCATTCCCGATCCCGGATGGATGAACCATGCCAGCAGCGCACCGATCACGAGCGCAATCGTCGTCATCACCTCGAAATAGAGAATGGCCTTGCCGCCCACGCGTCCGACCTTGCGAAGATCGCCTGCGCTGGCCATACCGCTCACGACCACGCAAAAGACGATCGGGCCGACCACCATCTTGATCAGTTTCAGAAAGCCGTCGCCGAGCGGGCGCAGCGATTCGCCGGCATGCGGGAACAGCGCGCCGATCGCCACGCCGGCTATGAGCGCCACGACCACGCGCCCAAAAAGGGAATTCAGAAATCGCGACACAGTCTGCCTCCATTCGATAATGAGTCGGTAACGGCTCGGTGGCCAGACTGGTCGAACTGGTCAGACCGGACTCGTTATTGCGGATATTAGAAACCCAATATGCGAGCGTCAAGCTCGGCGCGAAGGGGGTTAACCCGCGCTGGGGGGGAATCTATTGGACAGAGGGTTGGCGCAAGACGTTAGCGGCGGTGATCGCCGGCTCGTAATACACTACCGGTCTGACCGCCTAAAACCGACAGCCGCGCATGAACAGCATTCCGCAAACCGTCACCGAGGCCGCGATCTCCACGATTCGCGAGCGCATTCAGCAAGGGATTTACCCTGTCGGCAGTCTGTTGCCCGCGCAGCGTCAGCTCTCGGAAGAGCTCGAAATCAGTCGGGCTTCGCTGCGCGAGGCGCTTTCCACGCTCGAGGCGCTGGGGCTCGTTACGATCCGCGCGGGAAAAGGCGTCTATGTCAGCCGTGCCCGGGCCGCGCGCACGCAACGCTGGCGGTTCGCGGATCAAGTCTCGCTGCCCGATACATACCAGATGCGCTACGCCCTGGAAGGCTTTGTCGCCCGATTGGCGGCGCTGGCCGTCGGTGACGAGGACCTGGCCCTGCTCGACGAAAACGTGGAAGCGTTGCGCGTGGCGCTCGTCGAGGGCGATTTCGAGGCGGCGGCTGCGCTCGATTTCGAATTTCACATGCGCATCGTCGCGCTGGCCGGCAATTCGGCAATCGAATCCATCTTGCGTAATAGCGCCGAGATCATGCAGGAAAGCCAGCGGCTGCCGTTTTACCAGCGCGAGCTCGCGCTTTCGACGCATCGCGAACACACGGCGATCGTGGAGGCGTTGAGACGGCGCGACGCCAATCGCACCGGCCGCTCGATCGAAGCGCATATCGTCGCGGCGGCGCAGCGCGCCGGCGTCTACTTCCCGGTTCCGACGGGACCGGCGGCACCGCTCGTCGGGGCTGCGGACGATGCGGCAGCGGAGGCGGCACCGCGCCGCAGCCGCAAAGTGGCATCGTCGCGGTAGGCGGCTAGGCCGGCTGAAAGCTCAGCCGTTCGGTTTCAGCTGCTCGTGAATATCGTGCGACAGGGCGAGCAAGGATCGCCGATCGATGCCGCTCGAGACCGCATAGCCGAAATCGCCATCCACCCAATAAAAGACATTGACGGGGCCATCGCGGTAGAGTGCGAAAGCCGTCGTCCCGGTACTCGCTTTTCGGTGCGATATCGATAGCGTGACCCGCCGCCCCCCCGCGTCCCGATACATGAACATCGCCATCTCGCCGTCGGCGTCATGCAGCAGCCGCCCGCCTATCAGCTCATATCCCGCGCGCGACAGTATCGGCGGATGAATGTCCGTGCCGAGCTTGTCCGCCAGCCACTGCACGAAGTCGTGTTCGTGGCTGGCGCCGAGTTGGGCCGGCCGCTCCACAGTGGGCATGTAAACCACGTGCGCGACAGCGGCGCGGCGCGCGAATGCCTGTGTCGACTCTGCCTGAACGGAAGACGTGTCGTTCAGGCCTGCCATCGATGCCGCGCTTTTGTTGGCGAGGTGCATCTCGCCTGACGCGCCGATGCCTAACCCGATCAGCAGCGATGCGGCGAGACCAGCGAACCAGGGCCAGTTGGTGGCGGCGCGCCGGTGCCGCAGCGCGGCGGGCCGCAGGCGCTTCGGCACGGGTTCGCTGAGCACGCGGTCGTACCGCTCGTGAAACAGCGCATTGAGCGCGAAATAGTCGTTCACGCGTGCGGCGAGTGCCGCGTCGCGCGCCATGGCATGCTCGAAGCGCACGCGCTCGTCGTCCGGCAGCGTTCCATCGACATACGCATGGAGCGCTTCGTCGCTGATCGGGTTCGCTTTATCGGTCATCGCACCACCTTGAGCTTTTCGACGGGCTGAGCGCCTGCCATGAGGTTTCTCAACCGTTCCCGGCCGCGCGAGAGGCGCGACATGACGGTGCCGATCGGCACGCCGAGCGTCAGTGCGACATCGGCATAGCTCATTTCTTCGAGGCCCACCAGCAGCACCACCTCGCGTTGCTCCGCGGGCAGCCGCTGCAACGCGTAATCGAGATCGCGCATCTCGAGCGATCTCATCTGCGCGCCGGGCACCGCGAATTCGGCTAGTCCCGCATATTCGTCGTCGGGCGTGACGTAATGGGCGCGCGCCGCCGCCCGCCGTGTCTGGCTCGCGAAAATATTGTGCATGACCGTGAAGAGCCACGCGCGCAAGTCCGTGCCCGCTTCGAACTGATGAAAGCGTCCGAGCGCTCGCTCGAGGGTGTCCTGCACGAGGTCGTCGGCGAGCTCCCGATTGTGGATGAGCGCTCGCGCGTATCTGCGCAGGCGGGGGATGTGCTCCATCAACTCATCGCGATCGTTCATTGGGCGCGCCGGCCAGCGGTGTCAATAGGGTAGAGGCATCTGCGAACGGGAGAACCGTTTCCCCCGCGAGGCAAACGCCGACGCCTCGCCGTTTATTCCATTCGCTTCCGATTGGATTCGGCGGCCGCCGCGTAGCGTTCGGTGCTTGGCATTACTCGAATTTGTGCGGCCGACGGAATATTCGCGGGCCTCGAGCAGTTCGCCTCGTCAAAGCGCTTCTCATCGCCAGTTTCCACTTGTCAGGGGTCGTATGAAACGAATTGCTTTTTTTCTTGCGGCGGCGATTGCGTTCGGTAGCGCCGCGTTTGCAGCGGGCCAACGCGTCGGCAGTCCGGACGAGGCCGCCTTCCTCGCCGAAAACGATCAAGCGATGACCCGCATGATGGACGGCATGTCGGTCAAGCCGGCCGGCGACGTCGATCGCGACTTCGTCCAGACGATGATCCCTCATCATCAAGGCGCGATCGAGATGGCACAGGCGGAATTGCGCCACGGCCGCAACGAACAACTGCGGCGAATTGCGCAGGAGATCGTCGTCGAACAGCAGCAGGAAATCGTCGCAATGCGGCTCGCGCTCGGCGATCCGTTGCCGGCGCCCGCGCCGGCGCCCGATCAGGACGGCTTCGCCCCGGGCGCGGCCAGCTCCGCGGCCGCTACTCACCATCACGCCCGGCAACCGGGTCGATAACCTAGGAGTCCGAATGAACGGTATCTATGTGCGCGCGCTGTCGTGCGCCGTTTATATGCTCGCTGTGCAGTTCGCGTTCGCGGGACAGGTCCCCGGTTCCGCGTCGAGCCCCGATATCCCGGTCACGCATCGCGATCGAGTCTACGCTGCCGAGCAGTTTTCCAACACCGTTTCGATTGTCGATCCGGCCAACAATCATTTCGTCGGCGCAATTCGGCTGGGCGATCCGGCGCCGAAGAACTTGTCCCCGCTCTACCGCGGTCAAGTGCTGGTGCACGGCATGGGGTTCTCGCCCGATCACCGCACGCTCGCCGTGGTTTCGATCGGTTCGAATTCGGTCGCGTTCATCGATACGCAGACGAATGCGATCAAACACATCACGTATGTCGGCCGCTCGCCGCACGAGGCGTTTTTCACGCCTGACGGCAGTGAAGTCTGGGTCACAGTGCGGGGCGAAAATTATGTCGCCGTGCTCGACGGAAAAACTTTCGAGGAGAAAACGCGAATTACAGTGCCGGCCGGCCCCGGCATGCAGATATTCTCGCCCGACGGTAAGTACGGGTATGTCTGCTCGTCGTTCAATCCCGAGACCGACATCATCTCGGTTGCCGACCATAAAATCGTCGGCAAGGTGACTCAGGCAAGCCCTTTTTGTCCGAACATCGCCGCGACGCCGGATGGCAAGCAAGTCTGGTTCACGCTGAAAGATGTCGGCAAGACACAGGTGTTCGACGCCCGCCCGCCGTTCAAACTACTGGCGACGCTTGACACTGGACCGATCACCAACCACGTCAATATCGTGCGTCGCGGCCAGGACATGTTCGCCTATGTGACGATCGGGGGCTTGAATCAGGTGAAAGTCTTCCGCACGGACGATTTCTCCCAGGTGGCGACAATCCCTGTCGGCAGTCTTCCGCATGGTCTCTGGCCGTCCGGGGATGGCAGCCGCGTCTATGTCGGTCTTGAAAACGCGGATGCGCTTGCTGTCATCGATACGTCGACCAACAAGCTCGTGGCAACGGTGCCGATCGGCCAGGCACCGCAGGCGGTGGCCTATGTGCCCGAGGCGGTGCCGCGAGGCGATGGCACGCAAAACACCGAGCCGCTGGGACTGGCCGCCAGCGCCGCGCATCTCGAGCTGATGCCGGTGGGCGGCGGTGCGGCCCGAACGACGGTTGCGTTGTTCGATCAAGGGCTGCTGCAAGTGCTCCAGGCAGCGGTGACGGGCCTCGAGCCGAAGCAGACCTATGTCCTTGGATTGACCGCGCATGCGGATGGCAGCGGCCGCATCGAGCCGCTCGCGACGTTCATGGCGAACCCCGCGGGCTCTGCTATCGTGAATGCCGTCGGACAGATTCGCGAAATCGTCGCGCCCGGCGCAAGCGGTGCTGATGATACGCGCCGTTATCTCGTCATCGCGCCGAGCGTATCCGGCAAGCCCGGTGCGCCGATCCAGCGGCAAGTGCTGTGATGGCTTCAGAGAATCGGGCAAGGATACGAGACGATTGGGTATCGAGGTGGTGCGGCATCGGGCTCATACTTTGCGCGCCGCGGCTTGGGGTGTGTGCTGTAGCGCCGCATAGTCGAGCCGGCCCCAAGCCGCGCGGCACTGTCATGAACGAAGCGCGTATGGAGGGAATCGGGTCATGCGTTATGCAAAGTTTGGTTCCACGGGTTTATTCGTATCGGAGCTGTGTTTGGGCACGATGACGTTCGGCGGCACGAGCGGCATCTGGGGGCAAATCGGGCAGTTGCAGCAAGCCGAGGTCGACAAGCTGATGGGGCGGGCGATCGAAGCGGGCATCAACTTCATCGATACGGCGAACGTCTATTCGGACGGCGTATCGGAGACGATGACGGGCACCGCGCTGAAAAACCTCGAGGTGCCGCGCGAGAACGTGATTGTTGCGACGAAAGTATTTGGCGAAACGGGTACGAAAAGCGTCAACTCGCGCGGATTGACGCGGCATCACATCATGGACTCCGTCAAGGCGAGCCTGCGCCGCTTGCGCACGGATTACATCGATCTCTACCAGGTACACGGTTTCGATCCCGCGACGCCGGTCGAAGAAACGGTGCGCGCGCTCGATACGCTCGTCCAGCAGGGGCACGTGCGTTATATCGGCGTTTCGAACTGGGCCGCGTGGCAGATCGTGAAGGCACTGGGTATCGCGGAGCGGCTCGGCTTGGCGCGTTTCGAATCGCTACAGGCGTATTACACGATCGCGGGCCGCGATCTCGAACGAGAGATCGTGCCGATGCTGGCAAGCGAAGGGCTAGGGCTAATGGTCTGGAGCCCCCTCGCAGGCGGATTGCTGAGCGGCAAATATGGTCGCCATGTGAAGGCCGAGGAAGGCAGCCGGCGCACGACGTTCGATTTTCCGCCGGTCAATCTCGAGCGCGGCTATGACTGCATCGAGGCAATGCGCGGTATCGCCGAAGCAAAAGGCGTCACGGTCGCGCAAATTGCGCTTGCGTGGCTCTTGCATCAGAAGGTCGTGACGAGCGTCATCATCGGCGCGAAGCGTCTCGATCAGCTCGATGACAACATTGCCGCGACATCGGTCGAACTCAGCACGGACGAGTTGGCCGCCCTCGACAAGGTCAGCGCGTTGCCGGCCGAATACCCGGGCTGGATGCTCGCGCGCCAGGGCGAGGTACGCCGCAAGCAGCTGAGCGAATCGGGTTGATGCGATCGCTCGTGCCGCCTATGACGGGCACTGGCGCTGAACGAGCGACGTCGCCGCACGGCGTCAGACGATCTTCGGGTCGCCCCCACTGAGCGGCGCATCGGCGAATGGCGCGGCAGCCGGCTCGACCGGCAGTGGGGCGACGGGGCGCCCCGCATCGCGCCATGCGTCTAGACCGCCTCGCAGCGGCAACGCATCGATGAAGCCCGCATCGATCAGTCGTTTCGCGATCCATGCCGCCGTCACCTCGTTCGGACACGAGCAATAGATGACGAACTTCTGATCGGGGCGGTAGGCGGCGACGATCGCATCGAGCTCGCGTTCGTCCGCAAAGCGGGCACCGGGAATCACGAACGGATCGAGTCTGCGGGTCTCCTCGGACCGAACATCGAAGACCACCGGCCCCGCACCCGATTCCATCAGCGCATGAAGCGTATCGACATCGATGCGCGCCGAGGCCAGCGCGCGCAGCAACGCCCGGCGGCGCGCCCATCGCCAGAGCGCATAGACCGCGAGAAACGCGACGGCAAAGAGCGCGCTAGCGCGTCCGAAGCGCGCCGCTATGGCGAGCAGATAATCGATCTGCGGCGAGAGCGCTACGCCGACGGCGAGACCGATACCGGCCCACAGCGCCGCACCGACACTATCGTGCGTGACGAACGTGCGATACGACGTACCCATTGCGCCCGCCATCGGGACCGACACGAGCGAAAGGCCCGGTATCAGCTTCGCGACAGTCAGCACACGTACGCCCCACCGCCCGAAAAACCGTTCCGTTTTGCGTACGCAGGTGTCGCGCGAGAGCGATAGCTTGCATAACGTTTTCAGCGTCGTGCCGCCGTAGAGGCGCCCGGCGTAGAACCAGACACTGTCGCCGATCAGCGTCGCGCCAATAGCCAGCGCGAGTACCGGGGCGAGCGCGCCGCCGAGCGAGGCGGGATGCAGCGCGGTCAATGCGCCGAACACGATGAGTGTGGGCATTGCGGGCACGGGAAGACCGAGCGCCGCAGCCAGCGCGTTGATGAAAACGAGCACGGGACCGTAGCGCGCGACGAGATCGTGGAGCATCGGGAGTTGTCCGGGCGAAAAGCGGCGGCCGGCGACCGCACCCGCGAATTATGCCGCGAGTCGTTCGTGCATGCTTTCAAAAGACCATTGCTTCACACGCAACGAAAAAGCGCCCAGCCGGATTGGGGCTAGGCGAAACCGCCGGGTGTCCGGCGGCGGAGGTACCGATGGCAAACACCGGCCCGATCGCCGTTTCATCGACGATCGGGCCGGCGCCGATCAGGTATGGCCGAATGATTCAGGACGCTCGGCTTGCCGTTGCAGCGCAGCGTCCGACCGGTGCGATTAACGACCGAAGTAGACAGCGTTGAATGCCGGGCCCGAGATGCGGCTGCCCGATGCCGACGAGCCGGCTGCCGTACCGCCGTATGCGCTCGAGGCATTGCCGTTTTGCTGGGCGATCTGCGCTTCAGTCGCTTGCACGTTGTCCGGGTAGTACGGATCCTTGCCGAATGCCGTGTGCGGGTTGGCCTGGACGAACTGTGCGAGTTCCGCCTTGACTTGGGCGCGCGACACGGGGGCGTCCGACTGAGCGAAAGAAAGCGCCGGTGCGGCGATGAGCGTGGCGACGACTGCAGCTTGAATGAGCGATTTCATGATGACTGACCTCCGGTTTGATTGTCCTATCGGTTATTGCCGACGCAACTGCTTGAACCGATGACTGAAGTCTAGCGAGGCAATCTCTAAGGGTTAACTCCTATTTGGAGAAATCACCATTACGTATTTGGCGATAATCGTCGCTAACTTGGCCGACCGTTCTTGGCCGCGCTTTCACATGGGCTTTTCCGCTATGCGTCGTTATTTACGAATTGCTTTCATTGCTGCCGCGGTAATTGCATCGACGCATGCGGCTCATGCACAGGCCCCGGACACGGTGCAGCTCGAGGATCTGACCTGGACCGAACTGCGCGACGCCGTCAAAGCCGGCAAGACGACGGCGATCGTTCCCATCGGCGGCACGGAGCAAAGCGGGCCGTATGTCGCGCTCGGCAAGCACAACGCCCGCGTGAAGGTGCTGGCCGAGCGAATCGCGCAGACGCTTGGCAACGCGCTGGTCGCGCCGGTCATTGCGTACGTGCCCGAAGGAAGCTACGCGCCCCCCACCTCTCACATGCGCTTTCCGGGCACGATCACGGTGCCTGACGACGTGTTCGAGAAGACGCTCGAATCCGCGGCGAACAGCCTGCGCATTCACGGGTTCAAGAACGTCGTTTTCCTCGGCGATCACGGCGGGTATCAAAACGACATCAAACAGGCGGTAATGCGCCTGAACCGCAGTTGGGCCGGCAAGGCGCACGCGTTCGTGCCGCCGGAGTACTACGGCACGAGCTCTGATGGCTATGCGCGGATTCTTCGTCAACACGGCTATCGCGATGACGAGATCGGCACGCATGCGGGGCTTGCCGATACTGCTTTGTTGCTGGCCGTGGCACCTCAAATGGTGCGCACCGATGAATTGCGCCATGCGGCCAAGCCGGGACCGGCGGACGGCGTCTACGGCGGCGACCCGCGGCGCGCCAGCGCGGAACTCGGCCGGCTCGGCACCGATGCCATCGTGGCGCGCACCGTCGAGGCCATCAAACGAGCGACGAGCCAGCCGTAGCCACATTGCGCGGCGTTTCGCGGCGTTGCGCTCCAGTGTGCGATTTTCCGACCTTCGATAACGGATCTTTCTATGCGCCACAATCCCGATGCCCGCCGTTCCCTGCAATCAGTTCGCGGTCGAGTCACCGCCGCGTGTATCGTCGTTGCGAGCGTGGGGAGCGGCGCGCCGGTGCTTGCCGCCACAGTACAGCCGTCGGTGACGACGGTACCCGGCATGCCGCCAGTGATCGATCCGCGCAACCTCTACAGCGAAGCCGGCAGCGGACATCTGAGCAAAGCCGTGTCGGGCGCATTGCCGCGCGTCTATGTGCCCAATCTGCGTTCGGACGATGTCTATGTCATCGATCCGGCGACCTTCAAGGTCGTCGACAAATTCAAGGTCGGCCGCAGTCCACAGCACATCGTGCCGTCATGGGATCTGCAAACGCTCTGGGTGACGAATAACTCGGAGGAGCGTACCGACGGTACGTTGACGCCGATCGATCCGAAGACCGGCAAGCCCGGTCCTGCCATCGCGGTGGACGATCCCTACAACATGTACTTCACGCCGGACGGCAAGGAAGCGATCGTGGTTGCCGAGGAGCACGCGCGGCTCGATTTTCGCGATCCGCATACGATGGCGCTTCACTCGAGCCTCGATGTGCCGCAGTGCAAGGGCATCAATCATGCGGACTTTTCGATCGACGGCAAATATGCATTGTTCACCTGCGAATTCGGCCATGGGCTGGCCAAGATCGATATGGCGAGCCGAAAGGTGCTCGGTTACATCACGTTCGGCAAAAAGAGCATGCCGCAGGACGTGCGCGTTGCGCCCGATGGAAAAGTGTTTTATGTGGCCGACATGACGGCGGACGGCGTGCACGTCGTCGATGGTGACAGCTTCAAGGAAGTGGGCTTCATCGCCACCGGCGTGGGGACGCACGGCCTTTATCCGAGCCGCGACGGCACGAAGCTCTATGTCGCGAATCGCGGTTCGAACCATGTCCACGGCATGAAGCACGGCAAGGGCAGCGTATCGGTCATCGATTTCGCCACGCGCAAGGTGGTGGCGAACTGGCCGATTCCGGGCGGGGGCAGCCCCGATATGGGCAACGTCAGTGTCGATGGCAAGACGCTATGGTTGTCAGGCCGCTTCGACGATGTCGTGTATGCGATCGATACGGCAACGGGCGCGGTCCGCTCGATTGCCGTCGGTATGGAGCCTCACGGGCTCACGGTCTGGCCGCAGCCCGGGCGCTATTCGCTCGGGCATACGGGGAATATGCGCTGAGCCGGCGAGCCGGTGAGCCCATGAGCAAGTTAGCGGGGGCGCCGGATCAGCCGCGTTGCGGCGCGGGGCGCAACGCATGGGCACCGTCGCCGAGCAAGAAGAGCGCGATCAAGGCCACGGCCCAGAAGGCGGGGTATTCCCATCCGCCGCCCTTGTTCGTGAAGAGCCACCCGTTCGCGCCGTGCACCATGACGATCGTGCCGAGCATTTCGATGGCCAGCGGTATCGCCACCCACGAAGCATAGATGCCGAGAATCAGCGCAATGCCGCCGGCGAGCTCGAGGACGATCGTCAGATAAGCTGCAACAGCGGGCAATCCGAGCGAGCCAAAAAAGCCGACGAAGCCGGGAATCGAAAAAACGAAAAACTTCAGGCCGACGTGAGCGAGGAAAAGAATGCCGAGGCTGACTCGTAAAAGCAGTGCGGCATACGGAGCGGTTTTTTGATTGACCATGGCGATGACTCTTTTAAAGAAGCAAAGGGAAAGGAGAGCACGGAATTTCCGCTTGAGCGAGCGCACTCGCGAGCGTTCCTGCTGCGACCTGTCGCGAACGATACGGCGAGGAGGTAGGGCGATCAACTCGGCTATGATTGATCCATCATTTACTCCGGGTTGACGATCGGATGGATACATTGACGAGCATGCAGGTCTTCCGTCTGGCCGTCGAACTCAAAAGCTTTGCAGCGGCGGCGCGACGGCTCGATATGTCGCCCGCCATGGCCAGCAAACATGTCATGCACCTGGAGCGGCGCCTCGGCGCATTACTGCTCAATCGGACGAGCCGCCGCCTGAGCCTGACCGAGGCCGGCGCCGTCTATTTCGATCATGCGCGGCAAATGCTCGACGATCTCGAAGATGTCGAGGCCAGCGTGGCCCAGTCGACAGCCGCGCCGCGTGGCACGCTTCGTCTGAGCGCCCCCGTGTGGATGGCCAACCCGGATTTCATCGGCGTCCTCAACGATTACCGCGCGCGCTATCCGGAAGTCAGGCTCGATGTCGATCTTTCGGGGCGCTTCGTGAATCTCGTCGAAGAGCGGATCGACCTGGCGCTACGGGTCACGAACCCGATGGCACTCGGGCAGTCGCTGATCGCGCGGCCGATCGCCCCGGTGAAATTTCACGTCGTAGGCGCGCCCGCCTATCTGGACCGCGCGGGCCGGCCCACCCGCGCGACCGATCTCGGCACACATGCCATGTTGTTCTATTCGTTGATGCCCGACGTCAACCGTCTCGACGTCGAGGGCCCCTCTGGCCGCGAGACCATCAAAGTGGACCCGGTGCTTCAGAGCAACAACGAATCGCTGATGCGGCTCGCGGCACTCGAGGGCATGGGCCTCGCGCTATTGCCCAATTCTCTTGTCGCGCGCGATCTTCAAGTGGGACGACTCGAGATCGTTCTGCCTGAATATCGCGTATTCGATTCGCAGCTTTACGGCGTTTATCAGAACCGCAAATATCTCTCGCCCAAGGTCAGGACATTTCTCGACTTCATTTCGCAAGACGCGCGCGTGCGCTGACGGCGCTCGCCGCCGGTTCGCAGGGGCTTCAACGAAGGCGATGCATCTTGAGTTTGAGCCAGCCTCTGTCATCTATCGCTGTCACCGAGAATCGCCTATCCTGATCCAAACGTTTCGATGAGCGTGCGCTTTGCATCATCGATCGATAAAACGAAAACACGATTGGGGGCTCGTCATGAAGCGCTGGTTATTGTGTGCCGCGATCTGCGGCTTGGAGACCGTTTGCGCGCGCGCGCAAAATTCCGTGCAGTTGTACGGGATCGTTGACGGCGGTTTGACCTTTGTCACGAATGAGGCGGGCCATCACGCCTGGGGCCAGACGAGCGGTATCGGCCAATCGGATCGATGGGGCTTACGCGGTCAAGAGGACCTCGGTGGCGGCTACCGCGCCATCTTCCGGCTCGAAAACGGCTTTACGCTCAACGATGGCCGCTTTTCCCAAGGCGGCCTCGAGTTCGGCCGCCAGGCTTGGGTCGGCTTGACGAGCGAGCGCTTCGGGACGCTCACGTTCGGACGCCAGTACGACTTCATGAGCACGAATCTCACTGCCTTCGCGGCCGGCACGCTGACGCCGTCCGTATTCGCTTTTCATCTGGGTGACCTCGATCGACTCGGCGCTGAGCGCATTGATAACTCGGTACGCTATGTCACGCCCGAGATGGCGGGATTTCAATTCGGTGCGCTGTACGCATTCGGCGGGCAGCCGGGCAACTTCGTCTCGCATAGTGCCGCCAGCTTCGGGCTCACTTACGGTCGTGGTCATTTCAAGGCGGGCGCGGCCTATGTCGAAATCCATGACTTCACCGCCGTGGCGGGCATCGGCACGAGCGTGCTCGGCACTCCGTTGATCGGCACGTCGGCGCAAGGCCTGCTGCCGCGCTTTCAGACCTTCGACAAGCTGACGGCCGCGGGCGTCGGCGCGGGATATGACCTTGGCCCCGCCTATTTGCATGCGGTCTATACCGCCGTCAGTTTCCGGCAGCACGGGCAGAGCGCGTCGCTGCGCACAGCGGAAGGCGGCGTCAAATATTCGATCAACTATGCGCTTTCGTTATCGGCGAGTTATGCGCGTTCGACGCTGGCGGCCAACGGCTGGAGCCAAATCGTGGCCGGGGGCGATTACGCACTCTCGAAACGCACGGACGTCTACCTGAATGCCGTCCATTTGCGCTCGAGCGCGGGCGCACAAGCCGAACTGTTCGCGTTGCCCGCTTCGAGCTCGACTCGGCAAACGATCGTTTCACTCGGCGTGCGGCACTTGTTTTAAGGGTAATTGTTGCCGAATTCCGTATGCGTCCATGGACGCAATTTGATCTAGATTAAATTTCACGCTAAAAAACCGCGTATCGTCGGGTTTGCTTTGATAGGGTTTCTGGCCGTTGAAAGATGCGCCGGAACCGTTATTCTTCGAACCGACGGCAATCAAAGAGAGCGCGCTCCGAATACGGAGCACCATCGAATGAACCCCGTCCAGCGTATTAATAACTCACAGAATAGTTGGATTCTGAATCGGTAAAAATGTCGTCGTGAGAGGACGGCCTATCTGAATGCGATGCGCAGCGCGTGGTTCGCAGCATCGTCCGGGGGATTGCGGTGTACAGGATATGGGAGCGCGCGCGGCGATTCTGCCGCGAGCATTATGCCGGCGGATTCGCTTTGGGTGCCTTGCTGTTGGGGATCGGAGCGACCGTGATCGTCTATTCGCTTCTCGCGGCGCTCGTAGACCGAGAAGCGAAACTGCGCTTTGAAAACGATTCCCGTGATATCGAACAGCAGATTGCGACGCGCGTTCGACTTTATTCGGACGTGCTGGTTACAATGCGCGCGCTTTTCAGTGCCGACGGCACTGTAACGCGCAGCGAATTCCGTGATTTCGTGAACGGCCTCGATTTGCCCGCTCGCTATCCTGGATTCCAAACCCTCAATTACGCTGCCTATATCCGAGCTGTCGATTTGCCCGCGTTCGAAGCGCGCGAACGAGCGGATGCGATGCTGAGCGATGCAGGCATCGAATTCACCGTACACGTCAAGGGTGCGCGCGCCGAACATGAAATCCTGACGTTCGTCGAACCGCTCGAGGCTAATCGTGAAGTCCTGGGCGCCGACCTCGAGGCGAAATCCGGCCGCGGCGACGCGCTCCAGCTGATGCGCGATTCGGGGACGGCGTTGAGCAGCGGGCGCCGGATCTTTGCCGATCGGGGCGCCGACCAGGTTGGGCTGGCGATGCGGCTTCCCGTCTATCGCCGCGGCATGCCGGTCGCGACCGTGGCCGAGCGTCGATCGGCTTATCTGGGATCAGTCGGTGCCGGCATCCGTATCAACGGCATGATGGCAGGGCTCGTCAGTGCGCAGACGTTGCGCGTCTTGCGTTATCGGATCTATGACGCCGGGAGTCTGCGCGAGCGCGAACTCGCTCCGAGCGCCGCGACGCTGCTCTACGATAGCGCGCTCGGACCATCGCTGGCGGTGGGACATGTGTCGCAAGTCGACGGGGCTACCGCGCCGGTGGCGCGTCAAGGCGCGCTCATCCGCAAGGCATACGGGGAGTTCGCGGGACGGCGTTGGCTCATCGTCTTTGCCGCCGAAGTTCCGGTCTTGACCGGTCCGCAGCGCTTCCTGCCTGTGCTCGCGCTCGTTTCGGGGCTCGTCATCAGCGCCTTGTTATCGGTGCTGGCCTATTCGCTGTCGAGCGCGCGTGCCCGGGCCGTCAAACTCGCGGATGCAATCACCGCCGATTTGCGCGAAAGCGAAGCGGCGCGTGCCGAGGCTCAGCACATTGCTCGTCTGGGCGATTGGCGCATCGATTTTGACGAACACGCGGTGCACCTTTCGAAGGAAATGGCGCGGCTCATCGGATGCCATGGCAGGCCGACGCTCGGTGCGCTCGCGCGCGCGATCGAACCCGCGGACCGAGACGCAATATTGACGCGCTTCAAAAAGGCGATTGCCGCGCGCGAACCGTTCGAACTCGAGTGCCGCTATCGTTCGTCGCGTGGCCGGCGCGGCTGGTTGCGCGTGATCGGCCGCGCATGCGGGCCGGCCGGTGCGCGGCAGTTACGCGGCACAGCCCACGAAATCACGAAGCAAAAATCGATCGATCTCGCTCGTGAACTCGAGCACGGGTTCATGTTGCAACTTGCCACGGCGACTAACGAAACCGATGTGTTGCAGCAACTGGTCGAATTGCTCACACGCGGCATGAATTGGGATGCGGGCGCATTCTGGCCCACTGCGGCCGGCGTTCAGCAGCAATTGCACGCGATCCATTCCGTGCAGGTGTCCGAGCTGGCTGTCTGGCTGCGCGGTCGAGCGCAGCAAATCGATGCCGGCCAGGTGCCGGCCATGCCGCACTGGTTGGCGAGGCGGCGGACGAAAAACGACCCTGCCTCGGTATCGGGGGGCGAATACCCCGTCTCCACGACGTTCTCGTTCCCGCTGCTCATGGGTGCCGAAGTACTGGGCGTGGCGCAGTTTTATTCGCGCGAGCGGCGCCACGCGGAGCAGCAGGCCCTTGCGATGGCGCAGTCCATCGCAAGCCAGACGAGCCATTTCCTGCAGCGTCGCCGTGCCGAGAACAACCTGCAGTTTTTGGCCAATCACGACGCGCTGACCGGATTGCCGAATCGGCTCATGTTCAAGGACCATCTCGATGCCGCGCTCGCGCGCGCGGACGTCGAGCATACGGTGCTTCACGTGATCTTCATCGATCTCGACCGGTTCAAGGACATCAACGACTCGCTTGGACACAATGTCGGCGACCAGCTGCTGCGCGCCGTAGCCGAGCGCCTGAACGAGCACGTATCCGAGGCCGAGATGATCGCCCGGCTGGGCGGAGACGAATTCATCGTGCTCATGAATGAGCAGCATGACGATTCGCGCTGCGTGTTTTCGACGATCGAATCGATACAAGGCGCGCTTGCGCGGCCGTTCGTCGTGAGCGGGATGCAGTTGCAGGTGAGCGCCAGCATCGGCGTGAGTTCGTTCCCGTCGGACGGCATGGACGCGCAAACGCTGCTGAAAAACGCCGATATCGCGATGTACGGTGCCAAGCAGCGCGGCAAAAATACCTATCAGCTCTACGTGCGCCAAATGAGCATGTCGTTGGAAAAACGCGTGGAGATGGAGTCGTGCCTGCGCCATGCCGTTGCCAACAACGAGTTCGAGCTGTTTTATCAACCGCGCGTCGATTTGCACTCGAACCACTGCACAGGCGTGGAAGCGCTGATTCGCTGGAACAGCCCGACCCTCGGGTTCGTCATGCCGGGCGATTTCATTGCGCTTGCCGAAGAGACGGGCGCGATCGTGGAGATTGGCGAGTGGGTCTTGCGCGAGGCCTGCCGCCAGGCCGCCGAGTGGCGCGCAGGCGGCCTTGGCGACATTCACGTCGCCGTCAATCTCTCCGCACGCCAATTCGCGGACAAGCGCTTGCAGCATTGCATTTTGAGCGCGCTCGGCGACGCGAGATTGCCCGGCGACCGGCTCGAGCTGGAGCTGACCGAGAGCACCGTCATGCGCCACCCCGAACAGGCCGTGCGCTGGATGAACAACATCAAGAAGACGGGTGTGCGGTTGTCGATCGATGATTTCGGTACCGGCTATTCGTCGCTCGCCTATCTGAATCGATTCCCGATCGACACGGTGAAAATCGATCGCTCGTTCATCAGCTGTCTGCCGGAGAGCCACAGCGATGCGCAAATCACGAGCGCGGTGATCGCCCTCGGGCACTCGCTGGGCTTGGCCGTCATTGCCGAGGGCGCCGAAACGCAGGCGCAAATCGATTTTCTGCGCAAGGAGCGCTGCGATGAAGTACAGGGCTACTTCTTCAGCCGTCCACTTTCCGCCGGTGATATGAGGGCTTTCCTCGATCGTCCGGCTCAATCCGGCTCCGGCGATGCGCCGGGGTCTTTACCGAGGGACGTGCGCGATTCAGGCTCGCGCCGTTCGCATCAAACCTGAGGCGAGGACGACCATGAAAACACAACAATCTCAAGACGTTGCCGCGATGTGGCAGGCCATTGACGAGCTCGATTTCGAGCGCATCAAGGCCAAGCTGCACCACCGGCACCACGGCGCGCTTTCGGCTGAAACCGTCAGCCGTGCTGAGACGGGCTATCGGCAGTTTCTCAAGCTGATCGCGAAGTATCCGGACGCGCCGGTGGTGCCGAGCCAGGCGGTCGACGAGTTCTGGCATATGCATATTCTCGACACGCAGCGCTACGGTGCCGACTGCGAACGGATCTTCGGCCACATGGTGCATCACGATCCGTACCTCGGCATCGACGGCGGCGATCACGAGGAAGAGCGCCAGGAGCTGGCATCGGCCAGCGAGGCGCTGATGGTGCGCGAATTCGGGGACGCGAACGAAGGCATCGGTGCGACGGCTGCCTATTGCATCAAGGCGCTCGATGAAATGTCGTCGGCTGCCTATTGCATCAAGGCGCTCGATGAAGGGTCATCGGCCGCGTATTGCATCAAGGCGCTCGATAAAGTGTCGTCGGCTGCGTATTGCATCAAGGCGCTTGATGAAGCGTCGTCGGCTGCCTATTGCATCAAGGCGCTTGATAAAGTGTCGTCGGCCGCGTATTGCATCAAGGCGCTTGATGAAGCGTCGTCGGCCGCGTATTGCATCAAGGCGCTTGATGAAGCGTCGTCGGCCGCATACTGCATCCGCGCGCTTGCCGACGAATCGTCCCCGGCCTACTGCATCCGGCCAATGGCCAAGGCGTCTGGAGCAGGGTATTGCATACGGCCTGTCGCGCCGGCGGACAAGAGGGCTTCCCTGTACTGAGCTCACGCGGCACCGGAGACGGATCGGAATGAATTCGCCTCCGCCTCCGGGATGCCGTTGACGCATGTCAATACGCCTTTTGCGGCCTGAGCGAAGATTGCACCGTGGCATCGCACCGTGAAGCGCGTGCCACGAACATGTGATCGGCGCGATGAGGGCGGAGGCAGCAAAATGGGAATCGGCATGCAGATCGTGTACCTCGGGTTCCCTGGGGCCGCGCGGATAGAGGCCGAAGCCGCCATCCAGTTGTTACGCCTCGAGCGGTTTAGCGGTGCGCTGGATGCTTGTCACTTGGCGATCGAGGCAACATCCCCCAATCACCAGACGATTTACGATGCGAGGCTCGATCTCGTGACGCGCGGCGGCACGCTCGTTCCCATGCCTCATTGCGCCCACGTCGATCCGGAAACCGCCGTGCGGGCTGCGTTCGATCATGCCGAGCGGATGCTGGCGGGACGCGGCGAAGCGCCGATCAGCGCGGCGATGCCTCGTTCTTTTCGCGGGCCAGCCGTGCGATAGTCTCCATCGCCAGATCGAATTCGGTGGTTTTGTCGAAGAAGAAATCGGCCCCCGCGGCGATGCTCGCTTCGCGGAAGACTGCACTCGCATAGTTGGTCAGCACGATGGTGACGATCGGATCGGTGCGATCGCGCAATGCATGCAAAAGGTCGATGCCGTGGCTATCGGTCAACCGCAGATCGACGATCACCGCATCCGGCTCGCTTGCTGCGATGCCGCGAAGCGCCGTCTCTACGTCCTCCGCCTCGCCGACGATCAGTCCCATTCCCGCGGGCGGCTGAATCCGTTCGGCCAGCCGCTTGCGCAGCAAGACGGAATCTTCGACGACGAAGACCTTAAGAGGCGATGGTGTGAATGAGCTCATGCCCACAAGTATCGTCGCCGGTGCTGCAACTGCAAATCGGCCAAATAAGAAGATCGCGTAGGCGTTGGCGAAATATCCTGTAGGCGGTTTCCTACCCGGGCCGCGCGGCGATCGAGGCGTCAGTCGCAGCGATGGGTAGAGGCGGTTCCGCGCAGATCCGGCCCAGTTCGGCCCGGATTCCGCTCAAATCTGGTCGCTGTCGTCAAACAGCTTGTGCTGGATGGCGTAGCGTACGAGCGCCGCTTCGTGCGGCATCTGCATCTTTTCGAGGATGCGCGTCTTGTAGGTGCTGACGGTTTTTGCGCTGACGCACAGCTCGTGCGCGATTTCGGTGATGGTCTGGCCGGCGGCAATGCGGCGGAAGACGTCGAACTCGCGATCCGAGAGGCGCTGGTGCGGTGCCATATCGGTCGGCTCGTTCAGACTCTGCGCCAGACGCTCGGCCATCGACAGGCTGACATAAACGCCCCCCGCAGCCACCTTCGTGACAGCCGCGACGAGTTCGGTGCTCGCGCTTTCCTTCGTCAGATAGCCTGACGCGCCGGCTTTGAAGGCGCGCACGGCATATTGCTGTTCGGCGTGCATGGTCAGCACGAGGATGCGCAGCGTCGGTGTTTCGTCCTTGATCTGTTTGACGAGCTCGACGCCCGTGCGCGGGCCCGGCATCGATAAATCGAGCACCAGTACGTCGGCCGGCGTGCCTCTGACGAGGTTGACCGTCGTGGGACCGTCGTAGGCTTCGCCCGCGACTTCGAAACCGCTCGTGTTTTGCAGGATATGCCTCAGACCGTCGCGCACGAGCGTATGGTCGTCAGCCAATAGAACCTTGGTCATGGCAGCGCCTCTTCCTGTTGTATTGCTGCAAGCGGCAGTATGACGGTTATCACGAACCCGCGCCGGGCGGCCGTTTCAATTTCGACGGAGCCGCCCATCATATGGGCGCGCTCGCGAATCCCCAGCAGGCCGAACGTTTTTTCCCCGTGTCCTTCGGTATCTTCCGGCGCGGCACCGCGTCCGTCATCGGCAATCCGGAGCCGGCAGCGGTGCTCCGCTACCGTCAGCTCGACACTCACGCGCGTGGCTTCCGCGTGGCGAACGACATTGGTCAGCGCCTCCTGCATGATGCGAAACAGCGCCGTCGCCCCGTTGCGCGAGAACAGCACGTCGCCGGGCTCGATGCGGCGCTCCACTGCAATGCTGTAGCGCGTCGTGAAATCGTTGAGCAGCCACTCGATGGCCGGTAACAGCCCCAAGTCGTCGAGCATCACGGGCCGCAGGTCCGCGGCAATGCGGCGCACTGAGCCTACCGTCGTATCGATGATGCGGCGCATCCCTTGCAACTGGGTCAGCACGGCGGGCGGCACGCCCTGCTGAACGCCAAGCACCTGCTGTACCGACGAAATGTCCATCTTCAATGCGGTCAACTGCTGCCCGAGATCGTCGTGCAGCTCGCGCGCGATGCGGGTCTTCTCGTCTTCTCGCACGTTTTGCAGGTTGGCCGACAGTTCGCGCAACTCCTGGCGCGACGCCTTCAGTTCGTCGTCCGCTTTGACGCGCTCGGTGATGTCGCGCAGCATCACGGTATAGAACTTGCGCTGTCCGTCTCCGTCCACGATTTGTGAAATTGACGCTTCCATCGGGAATTCCTCCCCGTTGGCGCGCAAGCCCATCAGCACGCGCTGACGTCCCATCTGGCGCTCGGTGACACCGGTCGCGCCGAATTGATCGACGTGTTTGCGGTGCATTTCCCGGTAGCGCTCGGGGATGAAGCGATCGAGCGTACCGCCGATCGCATCCATCGCCGAGCAGCCGAAAATGCGCTCGGCCATCGGGTTGAAGATGACGATGCGCTGCGCTTCATCGAGCGTGATGATGGCTTCCGACGATGCCCGCACGATGGCCATCATGCGCGCTTCGTTGAGTGAGGACAACGAGCGTGCGACGCCGGCCGCTGCAAGTGTTTCGCCGCGGCGATAGGCGAAAGCGAATGCGGTGGCGCCCGCGATCAGAGCGGCGAGCAAGCCCGAGGCGATGAACGCGCCCGTGGCGAAGCCGAGCGGTGCGCTCAGGAGCGGATCGTCGGTCGCATAGTGCACGGTGACGAGTTGGCCGCCGAAACGCAGCTTGTCCGTGTGCTGGAAGCGCGCCGTCGTGTCGGACAGCGCGGGGAAGTCCAGCAGCGCTGCGGCGGGCGGATAAAGGCCGACGGCGGGCGTGCCCGCCGCAACGCGCATATCGATGCGTGGAGATCGTGCGGCCACGCTGGCAAACAGATATTCGGTATCGACCTGGGCAAGAACGAAGCCCGCCAGCTCGGTGCGCCGGGCCGAGGCCGTGACCGGCACCGGCGCATTACGGTAGACAGGCAGGTACATGTCGACACGGGCGCGCACCGCGTGATCGGCGCTGTCGATGTCGTCGTCTCTCTGAGCCGGATGGACGCTCAGCGCGACTTGGCCGGAATCCGCCGCGCGTTGCAGTGCGGCGAGGGTATCCGAGCGGGTGTCGATTTGCGGCTGCCGCGCGCCCTCGGCCCGTCGCGGCCACATCAGCAGGACCTTGGCCGGGGTTCCGTTCGCGAGTTCGCTGCTCGAAACGGCCGCATAGCCGAGCGTGCGCACACACGGCGGAGCATCGTCGAGCGCGAGATGGGCGATGTAGCGCTCCCACGCGTCGGGGCCGGGGAGCTTGTCCTGCGCCCCGATAAAACCGCTTGCCCCGCGCACGATATGGGTACACATCTGCAGTTCGCGGTGAAGATCGACGGTCAGGCGGTTCGCGGTCATTTCGAAGCGTTCCTGCGCCGAATCGAGCAGGCGTTGCCGGACGAGGCTCGTGGCCACCACCGTGATCAGAAAGACGAGGCAAGCCGCGACGGCCGCCGCGAAAAGCGGCTCGCGCGACCGGTTCGAGAGGCCTCGAAAGCGGCCGGGCGGCGCGGCGGGGGGCGGCGAGGAAGCGGCGTCTGGCATGCTATGTTCTTTTTGCGGTCCGCTCCGAACGGCCGAACGGAGCCCAGGATCGATCAAATGTTCGCGCATTCCTTGACCGAGCGGTCAACGGCGCTTTGGGCGAAATTGTGCGCGAATTATGGCCGCCTGCCAATGGCGGAAAAATCCGGCAAATGGCGGAGCGCCTCGGCCAGGGCGGCCGAAGAAGGTGAAGGGGATGAGGAGCGTCTTGCGCGTATGCGCAATCGCTAGGTGAGGCGGTTAAACCACTTCTTTCTCGGCCAGTGCGCCGCGCACCGCATCGACGAACCGGAGAAACGACGCGAGCGAGCCGGCCACGCTTTGATAGGTTTCGCGCCCGATGCGCCCGTCCAGCGTCACCAGCAAACCCGCTTCGCGGGCGAGCCGAACGATTTCCTCGATCTCGCTCGCGCGCGCGTCTTTCGTTGTGTAGTCCGACATCGTGGGTCTCCGTGGCGCATCCGCCTGGTCCGTGTCTCGCGCGTTTGTCCGGTCATGCCGGCGGCGCTTGCATCGGTGTTGTGGTCTCGTTGGTGTTGAATCCAGTATCGGCGTCGTCGCGCCCCTTGAAAATCAGGCCGGGCTGAATCTGCCGTAAGCAGTTAACGCGCCGGTTGTCGGGATTCGCCTACAGGGAAAACGCTTGGCGCCGCGCCTCAGCCCCGTGCGAGCTCGCGCACCGCGTCGCGCACCTGCAGCGCTTCGGACGATTTGTCGAGAACCAGGCGTGCGCCGAGCTTCAGGCACGCCTCTTTCATTTGCGGGTACATCGAATTCGACAAGACGATAGCGGCAATACCGGGGGCATGCTCGCGCAGCCATCTGAGTACGGCCAGGCCGCTCGTGCCCGATTTGAGCTGCAAATCCACCACGACCATGTCGGGCTGCGTGAGGCTGATACCGGCGCATGCGCCGTCCGGCTCATCGGCCGTTCCGACGACTTGCGTCCCCGCAACCGAGCAGACGAGCTCGGCGATGCAATCGCGAATGGTCGCGTGATCTTCGACGAGAAACACTTTGACAGCGGGTATCGACGGGTTGGAATTCATGAACCGAGTGTGGCGGAACGCCCAGGCGTTGAAAATCAGTGCAGGCCGCAATTGCTGTGCGCATTTGTGCCGCGGTGTCGGATACCGCTGACAGCGCGCATCGGCCATTCGGTTGGCAAGCATTGTGCTGGAGATTAGACTGGCGACATCTCTCCCCGGGAGTACTCGTGGATTCACGTCCGCAATTCACGCATGGCCGGCGCGCGGCTTCGTCGATCGACCGCGTCTCGGGCGACGAGCGGTATCGCTCGCTCGTGGATGCAATCAACGATTACGCGATCTTTCTGCTCGATGCCGACGGGTACATCGCGACCTGGAACGGCGGCGCGGAGCGGATCAAGGGCTACCGTCCCGAGGAAATCATCGGGCGCCATTTCTCCGTGTTCTATCCTGCCGAGGACCTCGCGCGCGGCTATCCCGACGAGGAGCTCGCCCGGGCCGCCGCGCACGGGCGCTGGGAGGACGAGGGCTGGCGCTTGCGCAAGGATGGAAGCCGGTTTTGGGCCAACGTCGTCATTACGGCATTGCGCGACACGCAAGGTGTCCTCACGGGCTATGCCAAGATCACGCGCGACATGACGGAGCGCCGCCGCCAGGAAGAGCAGACGCGGCAAAGCGAAGAGCGGCTCAAGCGGCTCATGGATTCCGTCGAGGACGGCATCTTCATGCTCGACCCCAACGGGCACGTCACGAGCTGGAACGCCGGGGCCACGCGGCTCAAAGGGTTCGGCGCGGCGGAGATCATCGGCCAGCATTTTTCGCGCTTTTACCCGATGGAAGATATCGTGGCCGGAAAGCCGCAGGCGGAGCTCGCGACCGCGGCCGCCCACGGACGTACGGAAGACGAGAGCTGGCGCTTGCGCAAGGACGGCTCGCGTTTTTGGGCCAACGTCATCATTACCGCCGTCTACGGGCAGCAACGGGAGCTGATCGGATTCGCCACGGTCACGCGCGATATGACCGAGCGCAACGAGCTGCGGCAGCTGCAATACGCGAGCGAGCTCGCGGCACGCATAGAAGCGGCGCGTGAGGAGGAAAAAAAGCGCATCGCGCGCGAGCTCCACGACGATCTGGGCCAACAGCTGACCGCGCTCAAGATGGGACTGGCCACCGTACTTGCCGACGACAACGCTCGCGCCGCGCAATTGCGCGATGCCGTAGACCGCGCCATCGTCTCGGTGCGCCGCCTCGCCGCGGGTTTGCGTCCCGCCGCGCTCGACGACTTTGGCCTCGTGCCGGCCCTCGAATGGCTCGTCGACGATTTCCGGCGGCGCTCCGGGCTGCACATTGCGCTCGTGGCCGAGACGCAGGATGCGACGTTCAACGAAGCGGCCTCCACCGCGTTGTTCCGGATCGTGCAGGAGAGCCTCAGCAACGTATTGCGTCATGCCTTGGGCGCCACGTCCGTTACGGTGACGCTGATCTGCGCGATCTCGATTTGCGATCTGAAGATCGTCGACAATGGCACGGCTGCCCATCCGCACGATGCCGATGAGCCCGAGCCCGCGCGGGACCGGCCGCCGCCCTCGGGGCTCGCCGGTATTCACGACCGCGTGCGCCGGCTCGGCGGTACCGTGACGGCCGGCCCGGGTGCCGAGGGCGGCTTCAGCTTGCACATATCGATTCCACGGTACGCTGTCGAATAGCTGCGGTTCGGGCGTGGGCACGCATCGAACCTGAAACTAACCAACTCGGGCTTGTCATGCTACCGCGCGCGACCGCGACGATCCGGCAACGGCTGAACGAGAGGCTAAAGCTCGGGCGCGATGGGCCGCGTCGGTCGATGCGCGCGGCGTTCGCCGGCGTCGTTGCCGTGGCGTGGGTGTTCGCCGCAGGCGGCTGTACGCGGGAGCGCACGTCAAGCTGGCAGGGGTACGCGGAGGGGGAGTTCGTGTATCTGGCGTCGTCGCAATCGGGCACGCTCGCGCAACTCGACGTCGGCCGCGGACAAGAGATTCCTGCGGGTACCACGGTCTTCACGCTCGAATCGACTTATGAAACCGCCGCACTCGATCAAGCGCTGCAGCAGTTGAGCGCGGCGCGCGCGCAATTGGCCGACCTGTCGAGCGGCAAACGCCCGCCGGAGGTCAATGTCACGAAGGCGCAGCTTGCGCAGGCCGTGGCGAACGCGCGCAAGGCCGCTCAACAATTGGCTCGCGACGAGGCACAGTATCGGGCAGGGGGCATTGCGAAGGCCCAGCTCGACGATTCGCGTGCATTGGCCGACGCCAGCGCGGCGCAGGTCCGCGAGTTGACGAATCAAGTGGCGGTTGCGAGGCTGCCCGCGCGCGCGCAACAGATCGGTGCTCAACGGGCTCAGGTCGACGCAGCCGAGGCCAATGTCAAAGAGGCCCGGTGGAAGCTCGATCAAAAGCGCGTGGCCGCCGCGCAGGCCGGGACGGTCTACGACACGCTCTATCGCGTCGGCGAATGGGTGCAAGCCGGCAATCCGGTCGTTCAAATGCTGCCGCCGGAAAACATCAAGGTGCGATTCTTCGTGCCCGAGGCCGTGATTGGCGGGCTCTCGCCGGGCCGCAAGGTCATCGTTCATTGCGATGGCTGCGCGGCCGACGTGCCCGCGACGATTACTTATCTGTCGCGCCAGGCCGAGTACACGCCGCCTGTCATCTATAGCAACGAGACGCGTTCGAAACTCGTCTTCATGGTCGAAGCTCACCCTGCCGTTGCCGATGCGGCGAAGTTGCACCCGGGCCAGCCGGTGGAGGTCCGTTTGCCATGAGCACCCCCACGAACGGCTACGCGATCGATGTGCACGGGCTCAACAAGCGATTCGGTTCGAAGCATGTCGTCAAGGATGTCTCGTTGCAGGTGCGGCGCGGTGAAATTTTCGGCTTTCTCGGCCCGAACGGCAGCGGCAAGACCACGTCGATCCGCATGATGTGTGGGCTGTTGACACCTGACTCGGGCAGCGGCACGTGCCTCGGGTTCGACATCGTGCGCGAGAGCGCCCAGATCAAGCGTCATGTCGGTTACATGACGCAACGCTTCTCCTATTGGGAGGACCTCTCGATTCGTGAGAACCTCGATTTCGTGGCGCGTGTCTACGCGATGCCGAACCGCAAGGAGACGGTCGAGCGTTCGCTCGAATCGCTGGGCCTTGCCGAACGCGCCGACCAGCTGGCGGGGGCGCTGTCGGGCGGCTGGAAGCAGCGACTCGCGTTGGCTGCCTGCCTGCTGCATGAACCTGAATTGTTGTTGCTCGACGAGCCGACGGCCGGCGTCGATCCGAATGCGCGCCGCGAGTTCTGGGAGGAGCTGCACCGGCTCGCGGCGCGCGGCATTTCAGTGCTCGTCAGCACGCATTACATGGACGAGGCCGAGCGTTGTCACAAGCTCGCCTATATCGCGAATGGCAAGCTGCTCGCGCAAGGCAGCGCGGCCGAAGTAATCGAATCGCAGCACCTGTGTACCTGGACCATCGAGGGAGAGGGACTCGCTGCGCTGTCCGAGCGATTGAAAAGCATGCCGGGCGTGGACCAGACGGTGGTTTTCGGCTCGGCGTTGCACGTGAGCGGAACCGATCGGGCGGCGCTCGCCGCGACCCTCGAAAAGATCGAAAAGGGCGCGGCCGAGCCGGGGCATCGACCGTCGCGTGTCGCGCCCATCGCGACCGGGCTCGAAGACGTCTTCATTTATCTGATGACGCGGGCATCGAACGACGATGCGGATTCGCGGAGCGGCCAGCCATGAACGAGGCGCGCACCTCGCGATCTGCCCGGTTCTCGTTTGCGCGGTGGTGGAGCATCGTGCGAAAGGAATTCTTGCAGTTGCGGCGGGACCGCGTGACGTTCGCGATGATCGTCGGAATTCCTATCATTCAGCTCGCACTGTTCGGTTTCGCCATCAATGACGATCCGAAGCACTTGCCGACCGCGGTCGTCGTGTCGGACCAGGGCCCCGTCGTGCGCAGTTTTATCGCGGCGTTGAAGCATTCCGACTATTTCGACGTGATCGAGAGTCTGCCCGACGAAGCATCGGGCCGCCGCGCGCTCGCTCGCGGCGACGTGCAGTTCGTCGTCAGCGTACCGGTCGATTTCTCGCGGCGGCTGCTGCGCGGCGAGCATCCGTCTTTGCTCGTCGAAGCCGACGCGACCGATCCGGTCGCCACGGGCTCCGCCTTGCAGGCATTGCCGAGTCTCGTGGAACCCGTGGTCGACCACGACCTCACGGGTGCGCTTGCGCATTTGAACGGGCGCCCCGCCGCATTCGGGATTCTAGTGCATCGGCTCTACAACCCCGAGGGCATCACGCAGTACAACGTCGTGCCGGGCCTGATCGGCGTGATTCTGACGATGACGATGGTCATGATGACGGGGCTTGCAATCACGCGCGAGCGTGAGCGCGGCACGATGGAAAATCTGCTTGCCACGCCCGTGCAGCCGCTCGAGGTCATGACCGGCAAGATCGTGCCGTATGTGTTCATCGGCCTGCTGCAGGTATCGATCATTCTGGCCGCGGCACGCCTCGTGTTTCATGTGCCGTTTGCGGGCAGCCTCGTCGCGCTCTACGTGGCGGCGTTGCTGTTCATCGCGGCGAATCTGACGGTCGGCATCACTTTGTCGTCGCTTGCGCAAAACCAGTTGCAAGGTATGCAGCTGACGTTCTTTTATTTCCTGCCGAGCATCCTGTTGTCCGGGTTCCTGTTTCCGTTCGCAGGCATGCCCGTCTGGGCGCGGTTTATCGGCGATCTGCTGCCGCTCACTTATTTCACGCGGCTAGTGCGTGGGCTTCTTCTCAAGGGCATCGGCTGGTCCGACATGTGGCCTTCGATCTGGCCGCTTGCCGTTTTTACGGTCGTCGTCATGGCGGTGGCCGTGCGTTTTTATCGGCGCACGCTGGATTAAGGGGCGCCTGATGAAGCTACGCGTCACCGCCCTCTCAGCGTTGCTCGCATTGAGTGCTTGTGCGGTGGGCCCCGATTTCCATTCGCCGCCCGCACCTGACACGCAACGTTATACGCGTGAGCCGTTGCCGGCCGCAACGGTGGCCGCCAGCGGAGCGGGCGGGGACGCACAACGCTTTGTCAGCGCGAACACCGCACCGCGCGCGTGGTGGAGGGCCTTCGGTTCGAGCGAGCTCGACCGGCTCGTGGACGAGGCATTGCAGCGAAGCCCGACTGTCGACGCCGCGCGTTCGCGCTTGATTGCCGCGCAAGAGGACTATCGCGCTCGAGTGGGCGAGACGGTGCTGCCGAGCGTCGATGCCGGTGTATCCGCAACGCGGCGCAAAGTCGATCTCGCTTCGTTCGGACTGGCAAACACCACCCCGCCTCCACCGTTTACGCTCTACGACGCCTCGGTCAACGTGACCTATTTGCTCGATGTCTTCGGCGGCAACCGGCGCGTGCTCGAAGGAATGCGCGCACAGGTCGATTACGCCGCATTCGAACTCGATGCGGCCCGGCTCGCGTTGGCGGGAAACGTTGTATCCGCAACGATTCGCCGCGCTTCGTTGCGAAGACAACTTGACTTGACCCGGCAGCTCGAGCACGCGCAAGCGCGGCAGCTCGACATCATGGCGCACCGGCAAATGGCGGGGGGAGTCGCCGAACTCGATGTTCGCGCGCAGCGAACGTTGCTGGAACGAACGCGTGCCGCGATACCGCCGCTTGCCGCGCAACTCGCACAGACGGAGCATCGGCTCGCGGTGCTCGTCGGGCTGCCCAGCGCTCGGGCGAATTTCTCCGACATTGCCCTCGACGAATTGCAGCTGCCCGGCAGCCTGCCGGTCACGTTACCGTCGACGCTTGCGCGTGAGCGGCCCGACATTCGCGCCTCGGAAGCGCTGCTGCATCGCGCGAGCGCCGATGTAGGCGTGGCGACGGCGAATCTCTTTCCGCAATTTTCGATTACGGCGAGCGCCGGCTCGGAGCGCACGCATATCCGGGACATCCTGGACCAGTTCAACGTCTGGAGTCTTGGACTGAGCATGACGCAGCCGATTTTTCACGGCGGCGCGCTGCGGGCGCAACGGCGCGCGGCGCAGGCCACCTACGACGCGGCACGGGCCGATTATCGCGAGACCGTGCTGCAAGCGTTGCAACAGGTGGCCGACGCATTGCAGGCATTACAAAACGATGCGCAGGCGCTTCATGCGCGCGATGCGGCCTCGCGCGAAGCGCAGGCGAGCCTGCGCATTGCGAGCGAGCGTTACGCCGCAGGCGGCATCAGCCAGTTCGCGCTCGTGGACGCCGAGCGTCAGGCGCTGGATGCGACGCTCGAACGCACCAAGGCCCAGGCTGACCGTCTGGCCGATACGGCGGCGCTCTATCAGTCGTTGGGCGGCGCCATGCTGGACGCCGACGACGCGCAGGTTACGCCCGACAGACGTGCGCGATCTTCATCGCCCGCTCAGAATTGATAAACGACGGACAGATCGAAAACCCCCGACCCGCGGCGCTGCACGATCGGGCTGTTCGCCGCGGTGCCGACGAGTTGTTGATACGCCGCATTGCCTGACACGAGCCAGTGTTTGCTCGCCATCCAGGTGGCCGCGACGCCGAATCCGACCGATTTGACGCCGGCCGACGCGTGATATTCGCGAAGACCCGAGCGCGCGGATTCGTTGGCGTTGACGCCGAACCAGCTGTTCATGTACCGGGAATCGGCGAAGGTGACGCTCGGACCGGCAAACCAATTGAATTTTTCCGAGCTGCCCGGCATCGGCATATAGGCGCCGAGGTCGCCGACCCAGCCGCTATCGCCGCCGATCGCGCGTCGCACGTCGGCGCGAACGACGAGCGGAAACGTTTTTGACACGACATACTCACCAAACAGATGCATCGTAGGCGCGGGATTGATATTGTCCATCCCGTGCAGATGATCGAGATCGTCGGCTGCGCGCCGGCCGAGATCGTAGGAGAGCGCAATGCCGGCGCGCCAGTTCGGCCCCGTCAGCAGGTTGGCGCCCAGCCCTTCGCCCGTGGAGAAGAAGAAGCGATCGCGGTAGCGAATATCGATGCTTGGGCCGACGAGCGTGTGGTAGCTGCTTGCACCGTCGTAGCGTGGCTGAAAGCTGACCGAAGGGCCGATTCGGATGCGCCAGGTCGGCAACTGCGGCATGAACATCTGCTCGAGGATGATGCCTGACGAGTACTGCCACTGCGCGAGCGGCGACGGCGTTTGGGCCACGGCGGTGAGCGGGAGCGTGGCAGCGCCCAGAAAGACGGCGAGGGCACGACGCGGTGCCGGTATGGAGATCGACATGGTTCGTTCCTGGTTGCTTTGTTTATCGGATGCCGCGCTCGTACGACGCCAATCGTGCCAGAAGCGAGAGCAATGTGCATGCCGAAGCGCGTGGCCCACCGGCCTGGTTCGTATTTTGCAATGCAATACGCCCGCGGAGTGAATGTACGACAAGGGAGCTGCTCGTGACCGACCCCAGCAAGGCCGATTCAAGCGAAGACGTAGTTCTATGGCGTACGTTCCGCCCGGCGATGGCTGGCCATCGTCGCGTTCTCGTGGTCGACGACTATCGCGATGCCGCCGAGGCGTTGCAACTTTTGCTCGACGCCGACGGCTTCGAATGCCGCGCCACGAGCGATCCGCTCGAGGCGTGCGCGATCGCGCGGGATTGGCAGCCGTTCGCCGCCTTGCTCGATATCGCGATGCCCGGGCTCGACGGGCTCGAACTCGCACGACGGCTGCGTGCCGATCCGAGCACCGCGCAAATGCTGCTGATCGCCTGTAGCGGCTACGCCTCGTCGCACGACCGCGAACGCGCGCGTGAAGCGGGCTTCGATGCGCATTGCGCCAAGCCGTTGACGCCGCAGTTGATTTTGCGGGTGCTGGAGTTTACGAGCGCATGAAGGCGCACCGCGCTCTTGTCGCCTGCCTGCTGCCGCTCGCGATGGCCACTGCGCTCGCGCACGCCGAGGATGCCGGTGAGCGCCTCAATCGCGGCAACGATCCGTTCTTTTCAATTTCGCGGGCAGTGGCGGATTGCCCGGAACCGCTGGGCCCGCTTGAAACCGAGAGCGAGTGGCTGGCGGAGAGCCACTGGCGCGTGGAGCGCGGCAACAGCTGCTGGTGGGAGGGACGGTGCCGCCTTTCAAATGGATATCTTTATGACAAGGAGATTGCCGAAGCTGTCAAACGGCGGCTGGCCAATATCGAACCTGCCACGCACTGGAAGGAAAAGACGACCCTGTGGTTGGTATTGCAACGACGCTTCGTCTACGTGCAGGGATGCGTCGCGCCAGGATTCGACAAAAAGACCTTCCTCGCAGAGCTTGCAAAGACGGCGGACGTCGAGCGTGTCATCGACGACATGATGGACCACGCCACTGGAAAATCCCCTTATCGCACGCTCGCTCATCCTGACGTCATCCCGACCGATTCGAGCGAATAGCGGCAATTGCGGCTCGCGCGTGCGTACAAGCAGGCGGCTACCGTGTCCGCCCGAACGCTTCGCGCAGTTTTCCTTTCGCGCGCTCGAGCACGCGCCGACGCGTTTTCGGTAAATTCCGGCCCGCCCGGTTGAGATAGAAATTGAGCATCGACATGGCCGACTGATATGGCGTGCCACGGCGCCGACGGCTCGCGAGCGACGAGCGTTTCAGCGATTGGGCGATGTCTTCGGCACTGTCGGATTTGAAGATCCCGGCCTCCAGATCGAGCGCATCGCTCGTCTGCATGACGTGGTGCGACCAGCGGCCCCGTGATTTGCGCGATGGGTGCGACTTGCTGCTCGACGCCTGGGCGTGCCGTTGTCGTGGCGGATGCCCGGCGCGGCGGCGCGTGGACGAATGGGACGTGGAGGAACGTGCCATGAGTGTGCCTTTCTGACAATTGAATGGAATCGATTCACGGGGGCGCGATGCCTCTTGGCGGACGCAACGCCCGTGCCCCCGCGCCGCAGCGGGAGAGGGGCAGCTGGCACGAATGATGCCAACAATGCCCAAGTGCGCGCGTTGCCCCGCACCGGGTAGGCGCGCCTTGCCGCACCATCGACGTCATTTCGTCGATCATCCAATTTCCTTTCACAACCGCGCAATCCTTGGAGAAGACCATGGCTCAACAACCTTTTCTGACCGACGTGAAAGAGATTCGCAAGCGGGCCCGCGAACATATTTCCGAGGGCGCCGTGACGGCCGGGTACAAGGCTGACCGCGAGACCGTGCTCAAGCTGCTGAACGACGCGCTTGCAACCGAGATCGTCTGCACATTGCGCTACCGGCGCCACTATTTCATGGCGAAAGGCATTCATTCGAAGAGCGTTGCCGATGAGTTTCTCGAGCATGCGCAGGAGGAACTCGGTCATGCCGACCAGATCGCCGAGCGAATCGTGCAACTGGGCGGCGAACCGAATTTCTCGCCGGACGGACTGCTCACGCGCAGCCACGCCGAGTACGTTGAAGGCAGCTCGCTCGTCGACATGATCAAGGAAGACCTGGTGGCCGAGCGCGTCGCAATCGACAGTTATCGCGAGATCATCGATTACCTCGGCGAAAAGGACCCGACATCGCGCCGCATCATGGAATCGATCCTTGCGGTGGAAGAAGAGCATGCGGACGACATGGCGGATCTGCTTGAAGGATTGCCCGCTGACGTGAGGAAATGAATGAACAAAGCAGGGAAAACTGACGCGGGCACCGGGCTTGCTCGTGAGAGCAGATGAGATTGTTTTATCACCTGCGGGAGTTCGACTCATGAGCAAGACGCTTCAGGGATGCAAGGTTGCAATGCTGGCGATGGACGGCTTCGAGGAAGACGAATTGATGGAGCCGAAGCGCGCGCTGTCCGAAGCGGGGGCGCTCGTGCATGTCATTTCGAAGAAGCCCGGGCAGCTCCAGGGCTTTCGTCATACGGAGCGCGGGGCGATGGTCACCGTCGATGCGACGTTCGACCAGGTGCGCCCCGAGGATTACGACGCCGTGATCCTGCCCGGCGGGGTGGTCAACAGCGATGCGATACGGACGATACCTGAGGCGCAGGCGTTCGTGCGGGCGCTCGATGACGCGCATAAACCGGTGGCCGTGATATGCCACGGCGCGTGGCTGCCGATCTCGGCCGGCATCGTCAAGGGTCATACGATGACGAGCTGGCCCAGCCTGCAAGACGACTTGCGTAATGCGGGCGCTACCTGGGTCGACGAGGAAGTGGTCGAAGACGAGAACTTCATCACGAGCCGCAAGCCTGACGATATCCCGGCTTTCAATCGAAAGATCATCGAACGGCTCGCGCGGGACGGCAGACGCGCGTCTTGAGCGGCTGCATTTCGGCAGGCCGCCAGGACGAGCGATTCAGGGAGAGCCAGCGATGCGGATCGATTACCCCGACGACGAACCCGTTTTCGACGGGGCGCAAATGGTGGTGCGCTTCTCGGTGACGGTGGACGGCGTGCCGCTTGCCTGCGCCGTGACGGCCGAGGCGCTGGAGGACCATTTCGGTGCGCGTTCGCCTTTGCCGCAAGACATCCTGGCTGCCTATCATGAAGGTACGGAGCGCATCCGCTCGGTTTGCACGCGTGCGATCGAGGCCAACGACGGCGCGGCTGTCGTCTTGCGCAGCGGGCTGTTCAGAATGGAAGCGAGCTGAGGCGAAGCGCAACCGGCGGTGAGAGAAAAATCGAGGCTCGATAAGCAGTGCCAACCACTCTGGAGGTCATGCCATGTCGCTGATCGTCGCAGGTCGGTTCACCACGTTTGCTGAGGCGGAGACGGCCGCCGCGCGTCTGTTCGACGCGGGAATCGTCCAGGAAGACTTCACATTGTTCTTTGTCAATCCGCCCGGCCAGCATGCGCGGTTTCCTGTTGGCGGTGACGAATACGCTGACCGCGAGGCGGCGCGCAGTTCGGTCGGGGCCGGCAAGGGCGGGGTCATTGGCGCCGCGGTAGGCGCGGCCGTGGGGGTCGCGCTCTTCGCTGCGTTTTCCGCCCCCTTCGTGGCCCTTATCGTTGCGGCCGGCGTGGGCGCATACATCGGCTCGCTGGTTGGAGCGATGACGCATACGCGAGGCGGCGGCAAGGTGCCCGAGCGGCAGGTGCCGCACGAGGGCCACGGCTCGGGCGTCCTCGTCGCCGTTCATGTCAGCCCCGACAATCAAGAAACGGTGGCGCGCGTGCTGCGCGAGGCCGGCAGCCTCGAAATCGAGCGGGCACATGGGCGATGGCAGCATGGGCGCTGGGCCGATTTCGATCCGACGAAAGACGTCGAACAGATGGACGCCTCGCGCGGCAGCGCGCCGGGGCAACCGTCGGCCGCCACAGACCGCGCTCCCGGCGCACAGCCTGCGCACCGCTGAGCCCGTTCACATGCGCGGCGGCGCGTTTCGTGCTTGGATTCCATCACTGCCTGTTGCGTGAACAGGCGCTGGAGAAAAGGAGCCGCCATGTCACGCGTCATCTGGAAAGGAGCGATCAGCTTCGGCCTCGTGAACGTGCCGGTGCAATTGCACCCGGCCACACGGCCGGAGCGCACGAGCTTCAACCTGCTCGATAAGGAAACGGCCGATCCGATCGGCTACAAGCAAATCAACAAGCGCACCGGCAAGGAAGTGCGCCGCGAAAACATCGTGCGCGGGTTCGAGTACGAAAAGGGCCATTACGTGCTGCTTGCCGACGAGGAGATTCGGGCGGCCAGTCCCGAATCGACGCAGACCGTCGACATTCTCTCGTTCGTCGAGGCCTATTCCGTCTCGTTCCTCTATTTGGATACGCCCTATTACCTCGTTCCCGAACGGCAAGGTAAAAAGGCCTATGCGCTCTTGCGCGAAGCGCTCGCGCAAACGGGCAAGATCGGCATTGCCAGCGTCGTGCTGCATAACAAGCAGCATCTCGCCGCGCTGATTCCGGCGGGCCCCGTGCTCGCGCTCAACACGTTGCGCTGGGGCGGAGAGGTGCTCGCGATCGATGAACTCGCCTTACCGCCCACCGATGCCAAAAAAGCCGGCGTGAACGCACGCGAAGTCGACATGGCCAAGAAACTGATCGAGGACATGACCGAATCGTGGAACCCCGGCGAGTATCACGATACGTTTCGCGACGAAATCCTCGCGCTCGTCGACAAGAAGGTGCGCGAAGGGAAGACGCGCGAGATCAGCGAAGCCGCCAAGGCGCCGGCGCATCGGCGCGCAACGGCCGACGTCGTGGATCTGTCGGAGCTGCTCAAGCGCAGCCTCGGGCGTGGGCGCGGCAAGCACGCCGCGTAGCCATGGCATTCGCGCAGCAGCTCCCGGATGCGGGGGCGCTGCGCGTGCTGAAGATGATCGTTGATCGGGATCGCTAGCATGGCTGGAAACCTCGATACCTACCGTAAAAAGCGACGTTTCAATGAAACGCCGGAGCCGGCCGGCGCTTCGCGCCTGAGTCGCGGGCAACACGAGCTCTCCTTCGTGATCCAGGAGCACCACGCGCGGCGCCTCCATTACGACTTCCGTCTCGAACTCGACGGCACGCTCCACTCCTGGGCCGTCCCGAAGGGGCCGAGCCTCGACCCATCGGTCAAGCGGCTGGCCGTTCATGTCGAGGACCACCCGGTGGAGTACGGGTCGTTCGAGGGTGAGATTCCCGAGGGCAACTACGGCGCGGGGACGGTCATCGTCTGGGATCGCGGTACCTGGGAGCCGGTCGGCGGTCCCAAAGAGGCACGCAAGGCTTACGAAGCGGGGCGCCTCAAGTTCAGGCTCGATGGCGAAAAGCTGCACGGCGGATGGGCGCTCGTGCGCAGCGGCATGCGCGGCAGCGGCGACAAGGAGCAGTGGCTGCTCATCAAGGAACGGGACGACGAAGCGCGCAGCGAAGCCGAGTTCGACGTCGTCGCCGAACGGCCGGGCAGTGTGCTCGGCAACGGCCAGGCGAAGACGAATGGGCACCGGGGCGGTGGCAAGGCCGCAGCGAGCGCGCGTGCGAAACGCGCGGAGCCGGCCAACGGAAAGGGCGGCCGCCTGGCTGTTCCAGCCACGAAGGCGCCGCATGCGGGCGAGAAAAGGAGCGGGCGGCCCGACATCGTCGCGACGCGCAGCGCCGAGTCGCTGCGCGAGCTCGCCCGTTCGCCGGCGATCGAAGGTGCGACCAAGGCGAAGTTGCCCGAATCGTTGAAACCGCAATTGGCGACGCTCGTCGATTCGGCGCCGCCCGGCGACGATTGGTCTTACGAAATCAAGTTCGATGGTTATCGGATGCTGGTCCGGATCGATCGCAACGAGCGATCGAAGCCGGTGCGCGTCTTCACGCGGAACGGGCTGGATTGGACCGCCAAGTTCAGCCGGCAAATCGAAGCATTGGCTGCGCTCGACGTCAAAACGGCCTGGCTCGACGGGGAAGCGACCGTACTCGATGCGCGCGGCGTGCCGAGCTTCCAGGCGCTGCAAAACGCGTTCGATGCCAATCGGCCGCAAGAGA
>Ga0209672_100176_pt1 | contig 53116 bp, 52 predicted proteins | sample AraplaCol_mMS_r2_FD_184273 | JGI IMG/M metagenome (GOLD analysis project Ga0209672, IMG submission 184273) | Arabidopsis root microbial communities from North Carolina, USA - plate scrape CL_Col_mMS_r2 (SPAdes) (version 2) | ecosystem: Host-associated > Plants > Roots > Endosphere | place: USA...
ACGGCCCGTGGTATCGCAGCGGGGGTGCGGGTGGCGCGCAGGATCCGGGGCCGGGGCGCATGCGCAGTTCGTCGGGCAGCGTGGCGTCCTTCAGTGCGCCCTCCACGGTGGAGCTCGGCACGCGTGGCGGCTTCGGCTCGTCGGGGCGCGTTTCGGCACGGGCGAGCTGATCGATGCGACGCGAGGCCGGTGCACCGCGCAGCGATTGGCAGCAGCGACTGGAGTCGCTGGGTTTCAGCTTCCATACCATCGATGGCCAGCCTTACTGGCGCGAGGATGTGCACTACGCGTTCGAGGCGGACGAAGTCGACGAGATCGAGGTCGCCACCAACGAGCTGCATGCGCTATGCCTTGAGGCCGTCGATCGCGTGGTGCGCACGGGTCGCTATGCGGATCTGGGTCTGGGCGATCGCGCCGCAACGCTGATCGAACGCAGCTGGTGGGATCGCGAGCCGGCACTGTATGGACGCATGGACCTGTCCTATGACGGCCACTCGCCGCCGCGACTGCTGGAATACAACGCCGACACTCCCACGGCACTATTTGAGGCATCGGTGGCCCAGTGGTACTGGCTGGAAGATGTCGCCAGCGACGCCGACCAGTTCAACTCCATCCATGAAGCCCTGGTCGAGCGCTGGGGCACACTGCCCAAGGCGTCGCAGGTGCATTTCGCCGCGTGTTACGACAGCCCCGAGGATGCGTTGACCTGCGATTACCTGATCGACACCTGCATGCAGGCCGGTCATCGCACCACGGCCTTGGATATCGAACAGGTCGGCTGGTCGGGCTGGGATTTCATCGATCTGGACAACGCCCCCATCGAGCGCCTGTTCAAGCTCTATCCGTGGGAATGGATGCTGGCCGAGCCGTTTGCCGAGCACTTGCCGCAGACGCGCCTGCGCTGGTTCGAGCCGGCCTGGAAGATGGTGTTGTCGAACAAGGCGATCCTGCCGCTGCTGTGGGAATACTTTCCCCATCATCCGAATCTGCTGCCCGCCAGCCGTCATCGTGCGGATATCCAAGGCACCGTGGTGCGCAAGCCGTACTGGGGCAGGGAAGGCGCCGGCGTGGTGGTGCTGGGCCGGGACGATGCCGGTGGCCCGACTGCCGAGCCCTGCATCTATCAGGCATTCGCGCCGCTGCCGGTGTTCGATGGTCGACACGCACTGGTGGGCTCATGGGTGGTTGGCGACCGTGCCGTGGGCATGGGCATGCGCGAAGACATCGACGCCATCACGCGCAATACCAGCTGCTTCGTGCCGCATCTGTTTCGCTGAGCGGTTGACCAGCGCGTTGCCTTACTCGCGCGGCGCGCTGAAGGTGCGCCGATAGTTGGCAGGCGACACGCGGTAGGCGCGCTGGAATTGCTGACGCAGGGTGACAGGCGAGCCCAGGCCGATATCCGCAGCGATGCGTTCCAGCGGGCGCCGCGTGGTTTCCAGCAGGCGTTGCGCTTCCGCCAGTCGTTGCGACAACAGCCAATCGCCGAAACTGCCGCCGGTCATCTGACGAAAGTGGCGGGTGAAGGTGCGCCGGCTCATCGCGGCCTTGGCGGCGATGTCGTCCAGATCGTGCGCTTCGTGCAGATGACGTTGCACGTGTTCGAGCAGGCGCGCCATGCGGCGGTCGGCCGGGGCTTCGGGTACGGGCTTTTCGATGAATTGCGCTTGCCCGCCGCGCCGCACAGGCGGCACGACCATGCGGCGCGCAATGCGATTGGCAACTTCAGCGCCCAGCAACTGGCGCACCAGATGCAGGCAGCAGTCGATCCCGGCCGCCGCGCCGGCGGACGTGACGATGTTGCCTTCGTCGACGAACAGGACATCGGCGTCGACCTGGATGTCCGGGAACTGTTCCATCATCGGCTCCGCCCACGCCCAGTGCGTGGTGGCGCGCCGGCCGTCGAGCAGGCCGGCATGCGCCAGCACATAGGCGCCCATGCACAGGCCGACCACGCGCTTGCCGCGCGCGGCGGCCTTGCGCAATTGCTGGAGCAGCGCGGCGGGAGGAACTTCGTCCGGATCGCGCCAGGACGGCACGATGATGATGTCCGAGCGACCCAGTTCATCCAGTCCGTACGGCGTGCCGATGGTGAATCCCGCAGCGCTCGAAATCTGCTCGCCTTCGGCTGAGCACACGCGCAGGCGGAACGGTGACGCGCCTTCCGGCGTGGGCGACTGGAACACCGCGCATGGCACGGAGAGATGGAAGGGGAGGATGCCCTCAAAGGCAACCACGGCGACGCGGATCGTGCGCATGACCTGAGAATCCTGTTGGCCCGATACCATCGATAGTTGTCCTGCGGGCCACTCGTTGGCAAGTGCCCATCGACGCACCATGCACCCATCCCAACACCAGGAGCTGTGCCATGTCGGTTCATCCGCGCCGTGCCCTCATCGTGATCGATGTGCAGAACGAGTACTTCACGGGCAACCTGCAGATCGAATATCCGCCGTCGTCCCAGTCGCTGCCGCGCATTGCACGCATCATGGATGCAGCGACCGCGGCCGGCGTACCGGTGGTGGTGATCCAGCAGGATTCACCGTCCGACGCGCCGGCCTTTGCCAACGGCAGCGATGGCTGGCAACTGCATCCTGAAATCGAGCGCCGCCATCGCGACGCGCTGTTTCGCAAACCGTTGCCCAGTGCCTTCAGCGACACCGCTCTCGGCGCATGGCTGGAAGAGCACGCCATCGATACGCTGACCGTGGTCGGCTATATGACGCACAACTGCAACGACACCACCATCAAGCATGCCTTCGATCGCGGCATCAACGTGGAATTCGTGCAGGACGCGTCCGGGGCTGTCTCCTACGCCAATAGGGCCGGCCATGCGAGCGCCGAGGAAATCCACCGCGTGTTCAGCGTGGTGCTGCAGTCGCGCTTCGCCGCGGTGTTGAACACGGACGAGTGGCTGCAGGTCTTGGCCCATGGCGAGCCGCCGGTGCGCGATAACATCCTCGCTTCGTATCAGGCGGCCCGGGCGCGTCAGCCCGCGGCGGCCTGATCGGTCACCTGCGCCAGGGCAGTGAACGGGGCCCAGCTGCCAGGCTGTCCCGGCAGATGCGACAGTTGGGCCACGGTGCGCAGGAATTGGGCGCGGGGGTATTCCACCGCGCCCAGCTGCATCAGGTGACTGTTAGTGACCTGGGCGTCGATCCATGGGAAATCCCAGGTGCGCAGCAGTTTCGCCAGCCCGACCAGGGCTACGCGCGAACCGCCGCTTTCGCGGCTGAACATGGATTCCCCGCAGAACAGCCGGCCCACGGCGATGCCGTAGATGCCGCCCACCAGGCGGTCGTGTTCCCACACTTCCACGCTGTGAGCGTGCCCCATTTCATGCAGGCGCACATACGCTTCGATCATCGGCGTCACGATCCAGGTACCACTTTGGCCCGGGCGCGGCGCGGCGCAGGCTTCGACCACATCGCGAAACGCATGATCCACGGTGACCCGCCAGTCCACCTGCGCCAGCCGGCGGCGTAGCGTGCGATTGGGCAGCAGGGTGCTGGTATGGAACACGCAGCGCGGATCGGGCGACCACCACAGCAGCGGCTCGTCCTCGTTGAACCACGGGAAGATGCCCTGCGCGTAAGCGGCCAGCAGCCGCCGGGGCGACAGATCGCCGCCGAAGGCCAGCAGGCCGTTCGGATCGTTCAATGCCTTGCGCGGATCAGGAAAGTGTTCGGGCCTGGTCGCGTCGAGCAGGGGCAATCGAATCATGGGGCGCGGGTCGGAGCGATACGGGATCTGCGGTACATGCTACCGGCATGAGCTTGCGGTTAGCATGCCTCACTTTCACAACTCCAGGGATCGGACATGCGTCGTCGCTTTTGCTGGTGGATGGTCTGTCTCGCGCCTGCGGCGATGGCGTCGCCGGCGTCGCTCGATCACGCGGTGTCGACACAGATCGACAACAACGTTCAGGCGGTGCTGCAGCGTACGGGTACGCCCGGCGCCACCATCGCGATCTACCGCGACGGCGTGCCCGTCTACCGCCATGCCTATGGCGTGAGCGACCTGGACCGCAAGACGCCCGCCACGGTATCGACCTATTACGAAATCGGCTCGATCACCAAGCAGTTCACGGCCGCGGCCATTCTTCAACTGCAGGAAGCGGGCAAGCTCGATATCAACGCCACGCTGGCGACCTATCTGCCGGATGCGCCGCATGCCAAGGAAGTGACGCTGAAGCAGCTGCTCTCCCATACCAGCGGCATGCCGGAGTATCTGGACGGGCCCGACGTCGAACAGTGGGCCGTCAAGCCGGCAACCTTCGAGCAGATCATGGCGCGCATCAAGGACAAGCCGCTGGATTTTCCGCCGGGCAGCCGCTGGTCCTATTCCAACAGCGGTTACGCGCTGCTGGGGCGGGTGATCGAAGTCACCTCGAAGGAATCGTACGAGCACTATGTGAAAACGCATCTGCTGGCCGCGGCCGGCATGATCCACACGTATAACGTTGCCGACGAAACGCAGCTTTCTGGCATGGCCAAGGGCTTCCGGCACACGGATGGCAAGCTCGAGCCGGCACCCACCATCCATGCCACGGTGGGCTGGGCGGCGGGCAACCTGGTCTCCACCGTGGATGAGCTGGAGCGTTGGAATGTGGCATTGCGCAGCGGGAAGATCGTGCGTCCCGCCGACTACGCGCTGATGGCAACGCCGGCGCCCGGCAGCACGGATTACGGCCTGGGCCTGTTCATCGATACGCTCGATGAGCAGCCGCGCATCGGCCATACCGGCGGTTCGTTCGGCTTCACCACGTCCAACCAGTATTTCCCGAAGCAGGGTCTGCAGGTCATCGCATTCACCAATGTGGGCGACAATCCGGAGCCGGGCCAGATGCTGGTGACGGCCACGTTCGAGGCCTTGTATCCGCAGATCGCAGCGGCGGCGCGCCAGCCTGCGGCCGGCGAAGATGCCGCCACGACGGCGGCAGTACGCAAGGCGTTCAATCAGCTGCAGCAGGGCGATAAGGACACCTCGGCGTTCGGCGACAAGCTGAAGGCAAAGCTGGCCGCCGGACTGTCCGGTCGCATGGCCAAGCAGCTGTCGCCGTTCGGCGAGCCCTCGTCCTTCATTTTCAAGGGGCAGCGGCACGACAAGGACGGCACCTGGAACGACTACCGGATCGATTTCGGACCCGGCAACAGCCTTCCGTTCGGTGTGAGGCTGGATGCCGACGACAAGGTAGTCGGCATCTCCATCGGCTAGGGACTCAGGCGTCCGGGAGATGGGCGTAGGGGCTGTGCTGCATCAGCTCCTGCGCGTAGTCGTCCATGCCTTCGGCTTCCTGCTGCAGCGCCTGGCGCACCGCATCGCGAAAGCTCTTGTTCACCAGATAGTGGCGCGACTGCGTGCGCACCGGCAGGAAGCCACGGGCAAGTTTGTGCTCGCCTTGCGCGCCGGGTTCGAAACGCTGCAAGCCGTGCCGGATCGCATGCTCGATGCCCTGGTAGTAGCACAGCTCGAAATGCAGGCCCGGCACTTCGACCTCGGCGCCCCAGTAGCGGCCATACAGCGTGTCGCTGCTTTGCAGGAACAGCGCCATCGCCACGATGCGATCGCCGTGGCGCGCCAGCGCGAGTTGCACGTTGTCGCCCAGTGTCTCGCGCAGGCCAAGAAACATCGATAGCGTCAGCGCGGCGTGGTTGCCCTTGGCGTCGAAGGTGGATTCGTAAAGCGCATGGATATGCCGCCACTCCGCGGCACTGAGCGAGCCGCCGCTGCGCATCTCGATGGTGAGGCCGCTGAGCGCGACATGGGCGCGTTCCTGGCGGATGTTCTTCCGCTTCTTGTGATTGAGCGCAGCGAGGAACTGGGCAAAGTCCGCATAGGCATGGTTATGCCAGTGGAACTGCACATCGGAACGGACCAGCCACGGGCTCTCGAACGCCGCCAGTTCGTCCTCGCGCAAAAAATTGGCATGCACGGAGGAGAGGTTCATGCGCTCGGCAAAGGTGCGCATGGCGGTGGTCAAGGCTTGCTGGCGCTCCGCCGTGCGTGCGTCGTTGCCGGCCAGCAGGCGCGGCCCGGGCACGGGCGAGTAGGGCACGGCGTTGAGCAGCTTGGGATAGTAGTCGCCGCCTGCACGCTCCCAGGCGCTGGCCCAGCTCCAGTCGAACACGAACTCGCCGTGCGAATTGCCTTTCAGATAAAGCGGTGCGGCGGCGACGAGCGTGCCGTCTTCGTACAGGCCAAGGTGATGCGCCTGCCAGCCCCAATCGGGGCGGATGCAGCCGGTGCGCTCGAGCAGCGCGAGGAAGGCGTGCGAAACGAACGGATTATCGTCGGCTCGAAGCGCATCCCAGGCGTCGGAGGGGATGTGTTCGATGCTGTCGTGGAAGCGGGCTTCGATCACGGCGCTCCAAAGGCTACTGCAGAGACTGCGTCATGCTGACGTTACTTCAGTCTTCCATCTCATCATTCCGGCGCAGGCCGGAATCCAGTAGCGACGGTGTTCGGTTATCGCGACAACCCATCACACGGAAACTGGATTCCGGCCTACGCCGGAATGACGGTCAAAAAAAGTCAGCTAGCCGGACCCTGCTGATCCAGCCAACGCTCCGCATCCAGCGCCGCCATGCAGCCAAAGCCGGCCGACGTCACCGCCTGGCGATACACGTGGTCCGCCACGTCGCCGGCCGCGAACACACCCTGCACCGAGGTCATCGTGGCCATGCCGCCCAGGCCGCTGCGGATCTTGATGTAGCCGTCGTGCATGTCCAGCTGGCCGTCGAAGATGCCGGTGTTGGGCGTGTGGCCGATGGCGACGAAGAAGCCGGTGGCGGCGATCTCGCGCGTCTCGCCGGTGTTCACGTCCTTGACGCGCACACCGGTGACGCCGGAGTCGTCACCGAGCACTTCGTCCACGCTGTGGTTCCACACCAGTTCGATCTTGCCGGCGGCCGCCTTGTCGAACAGCTTGTCCTGCATGATCTTCTCGGCGCGCAGCTTGTCGCGGCGGTGTACCAGGTAGACCTTGCTGCAGATGTTGGACAGGTACAGGGCTTCTTCGACGGCGGTGTTGCCGCCGCCAATGACGACCACTTCCTGTTCGCGGAAGAAGAAGCCGTCGCAGGTCGCGCAGGCCGACACGCCGCGTCCCTTGAACTTCTCCTCGCTGGCGATGCCCAGGTACTTGGCCGTGGCGCCCGTGGTGATGATCAGCGCGTCGCAGGTGTACTCGCCCGAGTCGCCCTTCAGGCGGAACGGGCGCTGCTTGAGGTCCACGCTGTGGATATGGTCGAACACCATCTGCGTCTCGAAGCGCTCGGCGTGCTGCGCCATGCGATGCATCAGCTCCGGACCCTGCACGCCCTTGTCGTCGCCCGGCCAGTTGTCCACCTCGGTGGTGGTCATCAGCTGGCCGCCCTGCTGCAGGCCGGTGATCATCATCGGCTTGAGGTTGGCACGGGCAGCGTAGACGGCGGCGGTGTAACCGGCGGGACCGCTGCCCAGGATCAGCAGGCGGCTGTGCTTGGTGGATGCGTTCATGCGTTCCTTCTATCCGCCGTGGTGGGCGGTGATGTTCGTGAATGGTGAGGGCAGGGGTGGAGCCGGTGGACCATGCTCAGGCGCATGGTGGTCAGGCGATCCACACCATATATGGGCTGTTGGCTGGTTTTCAGCAGGTTGGGCTGTATCTCGTTGACTTTGCTGCAACTGCGCAAAGGTGGTCTGCTTGCGCGGCGTCGCGGGAATGTGAAAACGGCCTGCCCATCTTGGTTATAATCCTTCGGGTTTGCTGGCGACTTGCATCAGTCATTCGCTCCATCACCTGCGGCGGTTTCCTACCCACCGGCACGGCATGAACGGAGACGAGGCGTCCGAACCCGGAAGGATGGGGAAGACGCCGGGACGATTCAAGCACTGCCGGCCTTGATGTTTGCCGGGCCGGGTGCGGCCTGGCGTCGTTGCCACTTAGCTTTCCCACAGGATCCACTCCCCATGCGTATTGGTATTCCCTCCGAAACCAAGACCCTCGAAGGTCGTGTTGCCCTCATTCCCGCCGCTGCTGCGGATCTGGTCCGCCGTGGCCACGAGGTGTTCATCCAGGCCGGCGCGGGCGAAAAGAGCGGCTTCTCCGACGAGGCCTATGCCAAGGTCGGCGTGAAGATCGCCGCCGACGCCGCTGCCCTGTACGAGGCGGGCGAGCTGATCGTGAAGGTGAAGGAGCCGGTTGCCGGCGACCTCGCCCTGCTCAAGAAGCACCACCTGCTGTTCTGCTACCTGCACCTGGCCGCCGAGCCGGCGCTGACCAAGAGCCTGCTGGACATCGGCCTGACCGGCGTGGCGTTCGAGTCGGTGGAAGAGAACGGCGGCCTGCCGCTGCTGCTGCCGATGTCGGTGATCGCCGGCCGCATCGCCACCCAGATCGGCACCACGCTGCTGCATCGTCCGCAGGGCGGCAAGGGCAAGCTGCTGGGCGGCATGGCCTCCACCCCGCGTGGCAAGGTCGTGGTGCTGGGCGCCGGCGCTGCCGGTGGCAACGCTGCCGCGCTGGCCGCCGCTGCCGGCGCCAACGTGGTGGTGTTCGACAAGCGCCAGGATCGCCTGGCCGAGATGATGGCCATGGGCCCGAACGTCACCGCGCTGTACGCCTATGAGTCGTCGGTGGCCGAAGAAGTGGCCTCGGCCGACCTGGTGGTCGGTGCCGTGCTGATCCCCAGCGCCAAGGCGCCGCGCGTGGTCACCGAAGACATGGTCAAGACCATGGAGAAGGGCAGCGTGCTGGTGGATATCTCCATCGACCAGGGCGGCTGCTTCGAGACCTCGCGTCCGACCACCTGGAAGGAACCGACCTACGACGTGCACGGTGTAACTCACTTCTGCGTCACGAATATGCCGGGTGCCGTGCCGCAGACCTCGTCGGTGGCGATTTCTGCCGCTATCCTGCCGTATGTGCAGCGTCTGGCCGCCGGCAACGAATGGCGCCAGTTCGAACCGCTGCGCGGGGGCATCAACATCGATGGCGGTGAGCTGGTTCATCCGGCGCTCAAGGGCATGATTTAAGGTCTTGCCTGCCGTCTAGGCGGATGTTGTACCGTCCGGCCGCCCTCTGGCGGCCGGACTCACGCTTGAAGACAGGATAAGGATCACGGTGCCGCGTACCGCGAACGTCAAGAAGGACAAAAAAGAGCGCGAAGGCCTCAGTGAGGAACTGAAGCGCCGTCTGCGCGAGGCCGGGGCGCTGCTGCTGCTGCCGCTGGCGCTTTATCTATTGGTCTGCCTGTTCAGCTACAACGACCAGGACCCCAGCTGGGGGCATGCGGGCAGTGCCGAGCATGCGCGCAACTTCGGCGGCGAGATTGGCGCGAACATCGCCAACGTGCTGCGCTACATCTTTGGTCTGGTTTCCTATTTCTTCCCGCTGCTGCTGCTCTTCCTGGGTGTGCAGGTGCTCCGTCATCGCGGCGAGCGCACGGTGCAGCCGTGGGAGCCCTCATTGCGGCTCATCGGATCGGTGTTTTTCTTCATCACCGCGCCGGCGCTGCTCTATCTCAATTTCAACGACGAGCCGATCCTGCCGCAGGGCGTGGGCGGCATCATCGGCATGTGGGTGGGTCGCGGCCTGCTGCATGCGTTGGGCGACAAGGGTGCGCCGCTGTTGTTGCTGGCGATGTTCCTGATCGCCGTGACGCTGGCAACCGGCCTGTCGTGGTTCAAGGTCGCCGACATGACCGGGCAGGGCGTGCTGCGCCTCGCTGGGTGGTTCGGCGGCAAGCTGCGCGAGGCGCCCGAGGTGCTGGCCGCCCGCCAGGCGCGCGCCGAGCGCGAAGTAGTCAAGAAGACCGAGGCCGTGAAGCAGGCCAAGCGCGAACCGGTGCGTATCGAAACCGCGCCTGTGCCGGTGGTGAAGAGCGAACGCGCCAAGCTGGAAACGCAGATCCCGCTGTTCACCGGCGCCTCCGCGCCGGGCGAGCTGCCGCCGCTGTCGCTGCTGGACGAGGCGCCGGAGCAGGGGCCGGGTTATTCGGAAGAGACGCTCGAGGTGCTGTCGCGCCAGGTCGAGCTAAAGCTCAAGGATTTCCGCATCGAGGCCAAGGTCATGGGTGTCTACCCGGGCCCGGTGATTACCCGCTTCGAACTGGAGCCGGCGGCTGGCGTGCGCGGTTCGCAGGTGTCGAGCCTGGACAAGGACATCGCCCGTGGCCTGTCGGTGGTCAGCGTGCGCGTGGTCGACGTGATCCCGGGCAAGAACGTGATCGGCCTGGAAATCCCCAACGCCAAGAAGCAGATCGTCTACCTCTCCGAGATCCTGCGTTCGGACAAATACGATGCGATGAAGTCGCCGCTGGCGCTCGCACTGGGCAAGGACATCGCCGGCCGCCCGGTGGTGGCTGACCTCGCAAAGATGCCGCATCTGCTGGTGGCCGGCACTACCGGCTCGGGCAAGTCGGTGGCCGTGAACGCCATGGTGTTGAGCCTGCTGTACAAGGCCAGCGCCAAGGACGTGCGCATGATCATGATCGACCCGAAGATGCTGGAGCTCTCAGTCTACGAGGGCATCCCGCACCTGCTCGCGCCGGTCGTGACGGACATGAAGGAAGCCGCCAACGCGCTGCGCTGGTGCGTGGCCGAGATGGAGCGCCGCTACAAGCTGATGGCTGCCGTGGGCGTGCGCAATCTCGCCGGCTTCAACAAGAAGGTGCGCGACGCCGAGAACGCCGGCCAGCCCTTGCTGGACCCGCTGTTCCGCCCGAATCCCGAGATGCCCAATCTCGCGGCCGAACCGCTGGAGCCGCTGCCGTACATCGTGATCATCATCGACGAGTTCGCCGACATGATGATGATCGTCGGCAAGAAGGTCGAAGAACTGATCGCGCGACTCGCCCAGAAGGCGCGTGCGGCTGGCGTGCACCTGGTGTTGGCCACGCAGCGTCCGTCGGTGGATGTGATCACCGGCTTGATCAAGGCCAATATCCCCACCCGCATCGCCTTCCAGGTGTCGAGCAAGATCGACTCGCGCACGATCCTGGACCAGAGCGGCGCCGAAGCGCTGCTCGGCCACGGCGACATGCTTTACCTGCCGCCCGGCACCGCCACGCCCGAGCGCGTGCACGGCGCCTTCGTGGACGATCACGAGGTGCATGGCGTGGTGAACTGGCTGCGTTCACAAGGTGCGCCGCAATACATCGAGGGCGTGCTGGAGGAAGTGCAGGCCACCTCCGACGGCAAATTCATCAACGACTCGGGCTTGCCGCAGGAAGGCGAGGAAGGTGGCGATGCCGACGCGCAGCTTTACGATCGCGCCGTGCGCATCGTGACCGAGACGCGCCGCGCATCGATCTCCGGCGTGCAGCGTCACCTGCGCATCGGCTACAACCGCGCCGCCCGCCTGATCGAGCAGATGGAGCAGGATGGCGTGGTGAGTGCGCCCCAGCACAATGGCAATCGCGAAGTGCTGGCGCCGCCACCGCCGAAGAACTGATGGCTCGTTATTCCGGCTCCTTTTGCCCGTCATTCCGGCCTGCGCCGGAATGACGATCAAAAGCGTCTTGCCGTTAAGCCTTCCCACGCCACAATTCCCACTCGCCGCCCCATTCGAAAAGCGCCCATGAAACGCCTGCTACTCATCGCCACCGCTGTCGCCGCGTTTTCCCTCAGCACCCTCGCCATGGCCGCCGGCCCCGCCCGCGCCAGGCTCGACGCCTTTGCCGGCGACCTGCACTCACTCACCGGCAAGTTCACGCAGACGCTGAAAGACGCCAACGGCAATAGCGGCAAGGCCAGCAACGGCACGCTCGCACTGCAGGCGCCGCGCCAGTTCCGCTGGGAAACGCTGGCGCCCTCCAAGCAGACCATCGTCGCCGACGGCAGCCGCGTGTGGCTGTACGACCCGGACCTCGAGCAGGTCACGGTGCGCGTGCAGAGTTCCGAGGAATCCCATAGTCCGCTGACCGTGCTCACCGACGTGAAGCAGATGGACAAGGACTTCAACGTGGCCGAGCAGGGCGACCACGACGGCTTGAGCTGGCTGCGCCTCACCTCCAAGGCCAAGGATCCGCAGTTCGACTACGCCGACCTCGGCTTCGATGCGAATGGCTTGTCGCGCATGATTTTTCGTGACCAGCTGGGCGCCGTCACGGATATTCGTTTCTCGGGCTGGCAGCGCAACGTGCCGATCCCGCCGGAGACGTTCAACTTCGTGCCGCCGCAAGGCGCCGATGTGATCGGCGACCTGCCGGTGATCCAGACGCAGCCGATCAAGAACTGAGCGCGCCATGCTGCGCCAGCTCCCGCGCTGGGCATGGGTGGGCGGTGGCCTGCTCGCGCTTGGAGCGGGCTGCATCAACGTGGTTGGTTACCTGTGTTTCCGCCACCAGCCAATCACCCATCTCACCGGCACCAGCACGGAATTCGGCCTCGCGCTGGCTCGCGGCGATGCGGGCGAAATAGCGCATTGGGGCTTGGTCATCCTGGCGTTTCTGCTGGGCGCCATGCTCAGTGGATTCATCGTGCAACAGGGTGCACTGCGGCTCGGGCGGCGCTACGGCGTGGTGCTGATGCTGGAGTCCGTATTGCTGTTTGCCGCCACGCCCTTGATCCATGGCGGCCACGATCTTGGGTTGTACTTTGCCTCGGCGGCGTGCGGACTGCAGAACGCCATGGTGAGCACCTATAGCGGCGCCACGGTACGCACCACGCATCTCTCGGGCATCTTCACGGATCTTGGCATCTATCTCGGCCATCGCCTGCGCGGCCTCGAGGTCGACGCGCTGCGCATCCATATCTGCCTGCTGGTGGCCAGCCACTTCATCGTGGGTGCCACACTGGGCGCGCTTGGCTTCATGGTCTGGCAGGAGCGCGTGCTGCTGGCGCCGGCCACGCTCACCGGTGTGGTGGGCCTGGGTTATGCCATCTACCGGCATCGTCACTTCGACTGACGGCTACTGGGCAGCGACGACCCGATTGCGCCCGCCGTGCTTGGCCTCGTACAACGCGCCGTCGGCGCGCGTGAGCCACTGCGACAGCGTCTCGCCGGCATGGTAAGCGGCCACGCCGATGCTCACGGTGACTTCGATGGGTTGTCCCTCATAGACCAACGGCTGGTCCGCGACGGCGGCGCGGATGCGTTCGGCCACCAGCATGCCTTGCTCGAGTGAGCTTTCCGACAGGCAGGCGACCAGCTCTTCGCCGCCGTAGCGGCCCACGCAATCGCTGTCACGGCATTGCTGCTGCATGATTTGGCTGACATGGCGGATCACCGCGTCGCCGGCCAGATGGCCGTGGGTGTCGTTGATGCGCTTGAACCGGTCCAGGTCCAGCAGCGCGATGCAGGCGCTGCCATCGCTGGTTTGCGCGCGCATTTCTTCGACCAGTTCCAGCAGGCGGCGACGATTGCAGACGCCGGTCAAGGCATCCGTATTGGCGAGCTCATCAAGCCGCTTGTTTGCCACCACCAGGTCACGCGTGCGCAGCTCGATCTGATGCTGCAGCTGCTTGGCCTGGCGGCGCAGATACATGGTGCGCAGCTGGATCACGCCGAAGATGGCGGCCAGCGCCAGCAGTCCGGCCGCGACCATGGCCGATACCGTTTCATACCAGCGCGGCTCGGCGCTGACGTCGACGGTGGACTCGATCAGGCGCGGCTGCATACCGTGCGTCTGTGCGCGCAGGCGCAGCTTGTAATCGCCGTGGGGCAGGTTGGTATAGATGGCGGTGGGCAAGCCGCCGCGCGGAACATCGATCCAGCTTTCGTCGAAGCCTTCCATCCGGTAGCTGTAGCTGGTTTCGGTGGGCGCTTCGTAATCGAGCAGCGCAAAGTCCACGCGCAGGCTGCGATTGCGCGAGCGGATCTTGAGCGATTCGCCCGCGCGCGGCAGTCGTCCGTATGACAGCGGCACGCCATTGACGGCGGCATGGGTGATGGCGAGCGGTGGGTCGGGTTGATCGGATGGCTGCCATTCCGGGCGCACCACGGTAAGTCCGCCCAGTCCGCCAAACAGCAGCTCGCCGCCCGGTGCGCGTGCCGCCGCAGCGTAGATGTAGCTGGAGATACGCAATCCGTCGCGCACGCCCAGGTTGTGCACGGCATGCGTATTGCCGTCGATCATCGCCAGGCCGTTGGACAGGCTGACCCAGGGATTGCCCAAGTCATCGGGCTGCACCGCGTTGATGTTTTCGCTGGGCAGTCCGTTGGCCGAGCCTATGGTGGTGAAGCGATAGGGTTCGCCGGCGCTGTGTGGCTGCAGCATGGCCAAGCCGCCATAGGTGCCGATCCACAGACCGCCTTGCGGATCCATGGCGATCGAGCTGGCCAGGTTATTGGGCAGGCTGGTGCTGTCGCCGGGGCGATTGAGCAGGTTCTCGAAACCCTTGCTCTGCGTCGTGCTGGTGGCGATGCTGATGCCGCGGCCGGTGACGTACCAGAGATCCGCGCCGATGCGCGCAATGCGCCGCACCGTGTCGCTGGCCAGGCTGGTCGGGTCGTTCGCGTCGTGGCTGAAATGCGTGATCGCGTGTGTTCGCGTGTCGTAACGATAAACACCATCGTAGGTGGCGATCAGCAGCCGCTGGCCATCCGGCAGCAGATGCAGCACCGGCTTGTCGTCCAGCTCGGGCACGGCCGAGCCGACGATGGCCAGCGTGTTGGGGTCGACTCGCGCCAAGCCCTGCGTGCCTACCCAGATGGTGCCATCGGGCATTTCGGCGAACGCCTGCACATCGCGGCGCGTCTGTACGCCGCCCAGTTCGAGATGACGAATGCTGGCGCCGGACAGATCGATCACGTCCACGCGTCCTGCGCTCATGCCCAGCCAGACGCGCTGCCGGCTGTCGACAAAAATGCCACGCACATTGGTGTTGGCCAGGGAGCGGTGGTCGCTGGTGGAGGGCAGCAGGGCAAACGCCTTGCGGGCATTGGGGTCGTAGCGCGCTACGCCCAGATCCGTCGCCACCCATACGTTGCCGGTACTGTCCTGCAGCAGCCCGCGTACGGAATCGCCGGGCAGCGAGGACGGCATCGCGGTGTCGTGCGCGACGGCATGCAGGCTGTGCGTGGCCACGTCGTACGACAGCACGCCGCCACCATCGGTGGCCATCCACAGGATGTCGCCTGCCAACTCGGTGAAGGCCCGCACGGTGGGTCGGCGCGAGTGATCGTGCTGATAGCCGCTGAAACCGGGTATCGCGTGCCATTGGCCGGTTTCGTCGCGATACACCGCGCCCGATTGCGTGCTGCCGACCCACACGCGTCCTTCGCGATCTTCCAGCAGCGCCCAGATGCCGTCGTTCAGCACCACGTCGATGCCGCTGCTGTCGGTCGGGCGCTCCGGGCGTTTGAACGCTGTTTCGCCTTTGGGACGGACAAACAGTCCATTGGTGTTGCCGACCCACAGATTGCCGGCGCGATCCTGCAGCACGCTGAAGCTGCGTGGTGCCATGCCGTCGCCCAGCGGTACCGGGGCGATGCGGTTGGTGCGCAGGTCCAGATAGTCGATGCCGTGTTCCGTGACGATCCAGATGCCGCGCGTGCCATCGGACGACAGCGCGTAGATTTTCCGGTCGCTGGTGCCGCCCTTGCCTACGGGATAGGTGTGGAAGGTGTTGTCGAGCGGGTTGAAGCGGCTCAGGCCGCCGGCATTGGTGCCCACCAGCAGGCTGCCGTCGGGCAGGGTGAGCAGGCAGCGCACATAGGCATCGGGGATATCGGTCTTGCTGCCGCCATTGCCGGTGAACACCTGCATGCGGTAACCGTCGTAGCGCACCAGGCCCGACAGCGTGCCGATCCAGATCAGGCCGCGCTTATCCTGTTCGATCGTGGTGGTGATCGAGTGCGGCAGGCCGTCGCTTACCCCCAGGCGATCGAACCAGGGGATGTCGAACGGGGCCCACGGGTCGCTGTCACGCGCCATCCCGAGGGACGGCAGGATCAGCAGGCAGAGCAGGGCAAACACGCGCAACCGCTTGCCGCGCCGGGCCGCGGGCAGCCAGGTGCTTCGCCCGACGTCCTGCTTGCTAGCTCGCCCCGTCCCTTGCGCCACGTGCCGACTCCGTCCCGTCGTGTGGGGCACATCATAGCCATGGCGACAGGCGCCGTAGCGATGGAATCCGGGTATTTCCGACACCGTTTGCGTGAAAGCCGAGGTGACAGGCAAGGGATGCCCGATGAAATTGTCTAACAGGCGGCTCGCCGTCTAGCATCCCGAGGATGTCATCCCGGTCCCTGCCATTGCTCCATCGCCTGCGCCGCCATCGCGGCTTGTGGGCGTTGGTGGTGGCTGTGTTGCTGATCAAGCTGGTCAGCGGGTCCGTATGCCTGGCCGATGGCGGTGAGCGTGATGCCAGCTCGGGGCGTGGCTATGTCGCTGCCTCGGCCGCCATGGTGGTTGTTGCCCCTGCGCCCGCCGGCGATGGCGATTGCCTGCTTGGCGAAGGCGCTTCCTGTCATTGCGCCTGTCCCCATGCCGCCGGCCTGCCTAGCCTGGTGATGCTGACCGTGAATGCACCCGAGGCGCCATTCCTCGTTTCATCCGCTCACGCCGGACGCGTGCCCGCCGTCGCGGGCTCCCTGTTGCGACCACCGATCGCCTGACCTCGAACGCCTGTGTTGCGCCCTCCCGGGCGCATTCCTCGTGATCGTTGTCAGGAGATGGTTCCATGTCTGTTTTACGTGCGGCCCTGTTCGGGGCTGCCTGTTTGTTTTCTGTCGCCGGCGCGTCGGCAGCGCTGAACGAAGCTGAGCGACCGCTTCCTGCCGCATCCCCCATCGGTGGCGCGGTGCAGCTCGTATGGGCTGCCAATCCCGATATCCAGGCCGCTCGCGCCGAGCTGGAGGCGGCCCAGGCGCGGGTACGTGCGGCGGCCCAGCCTGTCTACAACCCCTCGCTGTCGCTCGATGCCGAGAATGCCGACGTCAATCGGCGCACGGCGGGGATATCGCTGCCGCTGGATATGTCAGGCAAACGTGGTGCCCGCACTGCGCAGGCCGAGGCGCAGCGGCGCAGTCGCGAGGCGGCCTACGACGTCCTGCGAAGGGATATTGCCTCGCGCTGGCTGAAGGCCTGGTCTGCGGCAGCGCTGGCTGCTCGCCAGCGCGAGCTGGGCGAGCATCGGGTGACCTTGATGCGACGATTCGATGCGCTCGCCGCAGATCGCCTCGGCGTGGGCGATATCAGCAGTTCCGAACGCGATCTGGCCGCCCTGGCCTTGGGTGAATCGCAGATCCATCAGGCCTCGCTGATGGGCGCCGAGGCTGCGGCGGTGGCTGCGCTCGAGACGGTCGCCGGCGAGGCTGTGACAAAGCCGCCGCTGCCTGCAGGGCTGCCGCCGGCTTCGAACAGCATCTCGCCGATTCCCATCGAGCAGCGGCCGGAGCTGGTGAAGCTGCGCGCTGATGAAGAGTTTGCGCAGGCGGGCGTCGACGTGGCGCGGCGCGCGCGTCTGCCCGATCCCACCGTCAGCCTGACCGGTGGCCGCGTGTACACCGGCGTCAGGACCGACCAGGTCATCGGCGTCAGCGTGTCCATACCTTTGCCGGTGCTCAACAACGGACGCGCCGAAATCGACGCGGCGCTCGCGGAAGCGGGAGCGGCTGCCGCCCTGACGCGCTCTCAGCAACAGGCAAGTCGTGCCTCTTTGCGTGAAGCGCAATCGCGTTACGACGCGCTGCTCGCTGCTGGCCAGGCTTTCCGCCAGGGCCGTGCCGCCGCCTTCGATGATCGCACTGCGCTGCTCGAAAAACTCTGGCGAGCCGGTGAGATCAGCACGTCCGATTACCTCGTCCAGCTCAAACAAAGTCTAGACACCGCGCTGTCCGCCCTCGCACTTGAAAGCCAGGCCTGGCAGGCCTGGTTCGACTACCTCGCCGCCGCCGGTCGCCTGACCGACTGGCTGGATGGCCGCACACAGGAAGTTTCCCCATGACCCATGTCTTACTACGCGCCTCCTGCGCGCTGATGTTTTCGCTTGCGATGAGCGCGGCCTTCGCGCAGCAGGCTGCCAATCCGCTCACGTTGGACGCCCGCGCCGTGCAGGAGGCCGGCATCGTCGTGGCCAAACTCGCGCCGCGCGAACTCGCCGAAGAAATCAAGGCGCCCGGCGAGGTGAAGGTCGATGGGTACTCGACCGTGCTGGTGTCGCCACGCATCGAATCGATGGTGTTGTCGCGCCAGGTGAAGCTGGGCGACGTGGTGAAGGCCGGGCAACCGCTGGTCACGCTGTCGAGCGTGCAGGTCGCGGAAACCCAGGGCGCACTTATCGTGGCCGAGCAGGAATGGCGCCGCGTTTCCGCACTGGGATCGCAAGCTGTCTCCGGTCGCCGCTACACCGAGGTGCAGGTGCAGCGCGACCAGGCTCGCGCGCGCTTACGCGCCTACGGGTTGTCGGATGGACAGATCCAGGGCGTGTTGCGTGCCGGCTCAGCCAAGGCCGATGGCAGCTATGCCTTGTTGTCGCCGACGGATGGGCGCATCACCACCGATCCGTTCCTGGTGGGCGAGCGCGTCGATGCAGGACGCGCGTTGTTCACCGTGGTGAAAGAAGACTCCGTATGGGTCGAGGCACAGATGCCGCCGTTCGAAGCGGAGCGTGTAGCGACAGGCGCCGCGGCACGCATCCTGATTCACCAGCAGAGTCTGCCCGGCAAGGTCGTGCAGCGTTCACATCAGACGGATGAAAAGACCCGCACGGTGGCGGTGCGCATTGCCGTGGACAACAGCCGCGACCTGCTGCATCCGGGTGAGCTCGTCGATGCACGCGTTGCCGTCGCTGGACGCAGCGCACTCGCCGTGCCCGCCGAAGCCGTGGTGCTGTTGCAGAACCAGTCCACGGTCTTCGTCGTCGCCAGCGGGCAGACGTTCGAGCCCGTAGCCGTGCAGGTGGGCGAAAACCGGGACGGTTGGGTGGAGATCCGCCAAGGCCTCAAGCCCGGCGCGTCGTACGTCAGCAAGGGCGCGTTTGCGCTCAAGGCGCGCCTGTTGCGCTCGCAGCTGGGAGAAGACTGATGCTCGCGCGTCTCGTCGAACTCTCCTTGCGCTACAAGCTGCTGGTGCTGATCGCTTTCGCGGTGGTCGGCGCGCTTGGCTATCAGGCGCTGCGCAAGCTGCCCATCGATGCGTTTCCCGATGTCATGCCGGTGCAGGTCAACGTGTACACGGAGGCGCCCGGGCTGGCCGCCGAAGATGTCGAGTCGCTGCTCACTACGCCCGTGGAGTCCGCGCTCGCCGGTCTTCCAAACGTGGATGAGGTGCGCTCAGTGAGCCTGTTCGGGCTGTCCTATGTGTCCGTGTATTTCAAGGACGACATGGACATCTACTTCGCCCGCCAGCTAGTCAATGAGCGTCTGCAGCAGGTGGGCGATCGCTTGCCTGCAGGCTATGGCAAGCCGGAAATGGGCCCCAATACCTCAGGTCTCGGCCAGGTGTTCTGGTACACCGTGGAGCGTGCCGATGAAACCCTGAAGGGATCGCCCAGCGACAGCGACCTGCGCACGCTGCAGGACTGGAGCATCCGCCTGATGCTGCGCACCGCCGCCGGCGTCGACGATGTGACGTCATGGGGCGGACAGGAGAAGCAATATCAGGTGCGCATCGACCCGATGAAGCTGATTGCACACGGCCTGGGCTTCAAGCACGTGATCGAGGCCCTTCAGGCTAACAACGCGCAAGTCGGCGGCAACTTCGTCGATGTCGGTCGAGAGCAGTATCTCGTTCGCGGCCTGGGTCTGGTGCAGAGCGCAAGCGACATCGAGCAGATCGTGCTCAAGACCGAAGATGGCACACCCGTCTACGTGCGCGACGTGGCCACCGTTGAAGAAGTGGGCGCACCTCGCACCGGCGCCGTGACGCGCGACGGCAAGGAAGTGGTGATGGGGCAGGCGCTCTCGCGCATCGGCGAAAACGCGAAGAGCGTGGTGGATGCCGTGAAGGGCAAGCTCGCCACCGTGCAGCAGGCCTTGCCCGCCGGCGTGGTGGTCAAGCCGGTCTACGAGCGCACCGACCTGGTGAACAAGGCGGTGGGTACGGCGGTGCGCGCGCTGGTGGAGGGTTCGATCCTGGTGGCGATCGTGTTGTTCCTGTTTCTTGGCGAGTTGCGCAGTGCGTTGGTGGTGGTCGTCACCTTGCCGCTGGCCATGCTGATCGCCTTCATCTGCATGGAGCGGGCGGGTCTATCGGCCAACCTGATGTCGCTGGCGGGCTTGGCCATCGGCATCGGCATGATGGTCGATGGGGCGGTGGTGATGGTGGAGAACGCCTTCCGCCTCATGGCCGAGCGCAAGGCGCATGGCTTGCCGGTGGACCGCAGTGCCGCCGTACTCGCTGCGGCCAAGGAAGTGGCAAGTCCGATCGCGTTCGCCATCGTCATCATCATCGTGGTGTTCCTGCCGCTGCTCAGCCTGCAGGGGCTGGAAGGCAAGATGTTCAAGCCGATGGCCTTCAATATCAGCTTCGCCATGGCTGGCTCGCTGGTGTTGGCCCTGACCCTGGTTCCGGTACTCGCTGCGCTGGCGCTCAAGCCTAAGGACGAGCGCGACACGCGCCTCGTCGCCTTCCTCAAGAAACACTACGGCGTCGTGCTGGCATGGGCGCTGCGTCGACGTCGTTGGGTGCTGGGCATGGCCGGTGGCGCGCTATTGGGCAGCCTTGCGTTGTTTCCCTTCCTGGGGAAGGAGTTCATGCCGAACCTGAAAGAGGGGGCGATCATGTGGCGCATCACTTCCATTCCTTCGGCGTCCCTGGACGAGTCCATCGACCTCTCGCGACAGGTGGCTGCGCGCATCAAGGCATCGTTTCCCGAGGTCGAGACCACGCTCGCGATGATCGGCCGCGCTGAGAAGGGCGAGACGGCGGATGTGAACTACATGGAGGTGTACACGCCGCTCAAGCCGCGTGATCAATGGCGTAACGGACAGACACTGGAAAGCATCGAGGCGGACATGCAGCGCGAGCTTTCAGCCGCATTGCCGACGGCCGTGGTGAGTTACACCCAGCCCATCCAGATGCGTATCGAGGAGCTGATCTCCGGCGTGCGCGCCACGCTGGCTTTGAAACTCTACGGGGAAGACTTGGGCGAACTCGATCGCCTGAGCGCACGCATCAAGGATGTGCTGAGTGAAGTGCCGGGCGTGGCGGACCTAGCCCTGGAGCCCAATATGGGCAAACCGCAGATCCGCGTCAGCGTGAATCGCGATGCGCTCGCGCGTTACGGCCTCAACGCCGACGACGTGCTCGCCGTGGTTCGCAATGGCATCGGTGGCGAGCCGGTGAGTACGCTGATCGATGGCGTGAAACGGTTCGACATCGCCGTGCGGTTGAACGACAGCGACAAACGCTCGCTGCAGGCGATCCAGCGCATTCCGATCCAGGCACCCGGCGGCGCCATCGTGCAACTGTCGCAGATGGCCGAAGTCACGGAAGCGGAGGGTTATTCCTTCATCCGTCGCGAACAGCTGCAGCGCTATGCCGTGATCCAGATGGATGTGCGTGGCCGCGATATCGACGGCTTCGTACAGGAGGCAAATGCGGCGCTGGCGCAGAAGGTGAAGCTGCCGACTGGCTATTACACCGAATGGGGCGGTGCGTTCGAGAATCAGCAGCGCGCGTTGAAGCGGTTGTCGCTGATTGTGCCGGCCACGATCTTCTTCATCTTCATCCTGCTCTACACGGCCTTCAATTCGATGAAGTACGCGGCGCTGATCCTCGCCAATGTGCCGTTCGCCACCATCGGCGGCATCGTGGCGCTGGCGATTACCGGGCAATATCTTTCGGTGCCTTCCGCGATCGGCTTTATCGCCGTGTTTGGCGTGGCCATGTTGAACGGCATCGTGCTGGTGAGTTTTCTCAACGAGCAGCGCGCCAAGGGCATGGGCGTGCGTGAGGCCGTGCTGCGCGGCACGGCCTTGCGCCTGCGGCCGGTGCTGATGACGGCCAGTGTGGCCATCCTGGGCCTGGTGCCCATGCTGCTTTCCAGCGGCGTGGGCGCGGAAACGCAGCGGCCCTTGGCGACCGTAGTGGTGGGCGGGTTGATCACCTCGACCCTGCTGACCCTGCTGTTGTTACCCGTGCTTTACGACTGGATGGAACAACGGGCGCCGGCGCATCGCAGCCATCCCTAGGATTGTTCCTGATGCCATGGGTGACACGGCGGCGGCACGGCCGTCCGTGTCACACTGGCGCCATGACAACCCGGCGTGGCTGGAGATGGATGGTCATGGTGTTTCTATGGATAGTGATCGGTGCGGTGCTGGGTGGGCTGGCCTCGGAAGGCGGCCTCGCCGGCATCCTCGGTGGTGCCGCCGTCGGATTGATCTGGGGCAGGCAGCTGCAGTTGTCGCGCGAGCTGAAAGGCCTGCGTGCGCAACTCACCGAAGCCAGGCCATCGCCAACGGCTGCCGCTGAGCGATCCTCGACGGCCGCCCAGGCGGCGCGCGAGGCAGTGCAAGAGCCGCCGCCGGCGACACCTGTGGTTGCCGCGCCTCCACCGGTTCCAACAGCCGCCGCCCCTGCGCCAGTGGGACCCGCCGCATGGCCCGTTGCTGACGAAACGCCTCGTGCTCCATCGACGCCGTCGGCGTTGGACCGCCTGACCAGTCGCGTGTGGCGCTGGTTCACCGAAGGCAATGTCCCGGTGAAGATCGGCATGCTGGTGTTGTTCGCCGGTGTGGCGGCCTTGCTCAAGTACGCCTCGGATGCCGGCATGTTGCGCCTGCCGATTGGATTGCGCGTGGCGATGGTGGCATTGGCAGCCGTGGCGGGCCTCGCCTTTGGCTGGAAGAAACGCGAGAGCCAGCGTGTCTTCGCGCTATCGGTGCAAGGCGGTGCGATCGGCGTCTTGGTGATGACGGTGTTTGCCGCGTTTCGTCTCTACGACCTGCTGCCTGCGGGCGCAGCCTTTGCCCTGTTGATCGTGCTGGTGGCCGGCGTGGGCGTGCTTGCGGTGATGCAGGACGCGCTGGCGCTGGCCGTGCTTGGTCTGCTGGCCGGATTTGCCGCTCCCATCCTGGTGTCCACCGGCAACGGCAGTCACGTGACCTTGTTCACTTACTACGCCGTGCTCAACCTCGCCATCCTGGGCATTGCGTGGAAGCGCTCGTGGCGCGTGCTGAACCTGCTGGGTTTTATCGCGACCTTCGGCGTGGGTACGGCCTGGGGCGTGCTTCGCTACGAGCCCGCACTGTTTGCCAGCAGCGAACCGTTCCTGGTGCTGAATTTCCTGTTCTATCTGATCATTCCCTGGCTGCATGTCGTGCGCGCGCCGGTGGATCGGCGCCTGGTGATCGATGGTTGCCTGATGTTCGGCAATCCACTGATCAGCCTGTTGCTGCAGGGCGCGCTGTTGCATTGGGATGCCAAGGCGCTGGCGATTTCCACGCTGGTGGCCGCGGTGATTTACCTGGGCGTGGCCTATGTCTCACGACGCCAGCCGGCCATGCGTCTGCTGCGCGATACCTGGGCCGTGCTGGCCGTGGCACTCGCCACGCTCACCGTGCCGCTCGCGCTGCGCGCCGATGTGACCGGCAGCATCTTCGCGCTCGAAGGCGCCGGCCTGATCTGGCTGGGCTTGCGGCAGCAACGTTGGTTGGCCACCTGGAGCGGCGTCGCGCTGCAGCTGTTCGCCGGCTTTGCCTTGCTGATCGACAAGTTCATGCACAGCGGCTACGGCGCACTGCCGGTACTCAATCGCGACTTCATCAGTGCGCTGATGATCGTGATCGCGGGCTTTGCCAGCAGCGGCCTGTTTTCGCGATGGAGTGCGGGACGCGTGCTTTATCGCGTGTTCTCGCTGGTGATGTTCGCCTGGGCGCTGCTCTGGTGGTTGGCCGCCAGCGCACAGGAGATCGTGCATTTCGTGCCGGATGCGAATCTGTTTGCGGCATGGTTGGAGTGGCTCGCCTTCACCGCATGGGCGTTTGCCGAAGCGGCGCGCTATCGCTCCACGGCGGAACTCGGCGCAGCCCTGGTGTGGACGCCGGTGGCCTTCATGGCAGCCATGCTGCTGCTGATCCTGGCCGCTGCCGGCTATCACCAGCAGCCATGGCGCGGCTGGAATCTGCTATCCGTGCTGTTTGCAGCGGCCCTGGGCTGGCGCACGTTGATGAACTTGCGTGACACCGCGTGGGCGGGCGCGACGGCGCATGGGCTATGGCTCTGGCGATGGATCCTGCTGGCCGCGGTCGGCGTGGCGGTGTCGTTGGATCGCCTGCGCTGGTTGTCCGATAGCTGGAGCGTGCTCTTGAGTTTTGCGCCGCTGTTGATCGCGTTTGCGCTGGCGCATGCGCGTCCCCGCTTGTTCGCCGCGCCGATGGCGCAAGTCATGTCCCTGTGGCTGGCGCCGCTGAAGTATTCGCTGCTTGTGGTGCTCGGTGTGGTCGGTTGCGTGGCTTTGTTCCAGGCCGGCGATGCAACGCCCTTGCACTACGTGCCGCTGCTCAATCCGCTGGAGTTGTTGCTGCTGTTGATCGCCCTCGCTTATGCAGCATGGCTGGCCGAGCCCTTGCTGCCCACGGCGTTCCAGCGCAGTCGCGGCCCGGTGCTGGGCGGCATCCTGCTGGCACTGGCCACCAGCTTCACCTTGCGCGCCGTGCATCAGCTTGGTGGGGTGTCGTGGAGCTGGGATCTGGTCGATTCCAGCCTTGCGCAGATGTCGCTCACCGTGGTGTGGAGTGTGCTGGGCCTGTTTGCCTGGGTGTGGGGCTCGCGGCATGGCCATCGCCTGTTCTGGCTGGCGGGTGCGGTGCTGATGGGCGTGGTGCTGGCCAAGCTGATCCTGATCGACCGTCGTCAGCTGGGCAATCTGTTCGGCATCGGTTCGTTTATCGCCTTCGGCCTGTTGTGCAGTGTGATTGGATACCTGGCGCCGGCTCCGCCGCGCCGCTCATCGTCGATGGAGGAGACCGGGCATGCGCCTTGATATGCGTTGGATCGCGCTCGCCTTGCTGATGCCCGTGGCGGCAGCCCGGGCAGACAGCAATGTGGATTACGCCTATGCGTTTGCACTCGACACCCAAACGCCGGCCGAGGCCTATCGCGTCGCGCTGACGCCGGAGGTGTATGCCTCCGTCAATCCGAATGCCGACCTGCATGATCTGATCGTGGTCAACGCATTGGGCCGGCCCGTGCCGTTCGCACCGCTGCCGCCGTCGCCACCCATCCGTCATCACTTCGAGACGACGGCACGGCTGCTTCCGCTGCCGGTATCGGCTGCGGCGGCCGACAGCGTCAAAGTCGAACGCAATACCGACGGCGGCATCGTGATCAGCCAGACGGATCGCGCCGCACCCATGCAACATCCCGATGCGTGGTTGATCGATGCGGGCCGCGCCATCAGCCTCGACCAACTCGCACTCGATCCGGCGTCGCTGAGCCAGGATTTCCAGCTGCACGTGACGGTGGAGGGCAGCAGCGACCTGCGGCAGTGGAACCTGCTTGCGTCGGACCTGAGCCTGACCCGCGTGCACGGCGAGCAGGACGAGGTCGAGCAGTTGGCCGCGGATGTGTCGAGCAGCGATGCGTATCGCTATTTCCGCGTGCGCCTTGCGGATGGCCAGGTGGATTGGAGCGTTGGCCATACGCCCATCGCCAAGCTCTCCGGGAGCATCACTGACGCGGCTGCCGAGCGCGCATCGAAACTGCAGTGGTTGGCAGCGAAGGGAAGCGGGCAGGGCGATTACGACTACGAGTTGCCTGCTGCGCTGCCGGTAGAGTCGGTCATCGTCGCCTTGCCTGCGGCCAATAACGCCGCTCGCGTGCACGTGCTGGTGCAGGACGCAGGCGCGTCGTCGTGGATGGAAGTGGCGGCACTCGATCTGGTTCGCACGGGCGGCAAGAGCGGCGAAGCCACGGCAGCCATCGGCGAGCGCAACGTCAAGCATCTGCGCGTGCACAGCGACACGCCGCTCGCCGACGCGCCTGCTCTGCGCGTGGGCTGGCTGCCGGCACAATTCGTGTTCCTTCCCGAAGGCAGTGCGCCGTATCGATTGCTTGCCGGCAGTCATGCGGCACGCCGTGGCGACTATCCCGTGGGCGAGGCCTTGAGCCGCTTGCACAGCCAGCACGGCGCGGAATGGCAGCCGCCTGTGGCGCAGCTGGGTCCGCGTTCCGATGAAGCCGGTCCGTCGGCCCTGGAAGCGCCCAAGGTGCCCTACGACTGGACCAAACCCTTGCTCTGGGTGGTGCTGACGCTGGGCGCACTGGTGGTGGCAGGCATGGCCTTCAGCCTGCTGCGCCAGGGCCGCGAGGGCGCGCCGAAATCCTGATGCCGCCGGGGGCATGCCGCCCCCGTGGCCCGATGTCCTAGAATGCCCGGCATGTCACGCAGCGATATGTTCGATGCGCCGGGCCTGTTTGCTGAGCCCGACGATCTCAAACCCCTGGCCGAACGCATGCGGCCCCGCACCCTGGATGAAATCGTGGGCCAGCAACGCGTGCTGGCTCCCGGCAAGGCGCTGCGCCGCGCGCTGGAAGCCGGCCGCGTCCATTCGATGATCCTGTGGGGCCCGCCCGGTTGCGGCAAGACCACGCTGGCCTTGCTGGTGGCGCGCTACGCCGATGCGGATTTCCGCGCCATCTCCGCCGTGATGTCGGGCCTGCCCGATGTGCGCAAGGCGCTGGCCGAGGCCGAGGTGAAGTTCGCGCAGGGCCGGCGCACGGTGTTGTTCGTGGACGAGGTGCACCGCTTCAACAAGGCCCAGCAGGATGCCTTCCTGCCGCATATCGAACGCGGCGTGATCATCTTCGTCGGCGCCACCACCGAAAACCCTTCGTTCGAGCTCAACTCCGCCTTGCTGTCGCGCTGCCGCGTGCATGTGCTGGAAGCCGTCACGGTGGACGACATCGTGATGGCGCTCAAGCGCGCACTGGAAGACAACGAGCGCGGCCTGGGCAGCATGCAGCTCGATGTCGCCGACGAATCGCTCAAGCTGATCGCCCAGGCCGCCGATGGCGACGTGCGCCGCGCGCTCACGCTGCTGGAAATTGCGTCGGAACTGGCCGAAGACCACCGCATCGACGACACCACGCTCACCCAGGTGCTGGCCGATCGCACGCGCCGCTTCGACAAGGGCGGCGAGCAGTTCTACGACCAGATCTCGGCGCTGCACAAATCGGTGCGCTCGTCCGATCCGGATGCCGCCGTGTACTGGCTGACGCGCATGCTCGATGGCGGCGTCGATCCGCTTTACCTCGCGCGCCGCATGACGCGCATGGCCGTGGAAGACGTCGGCCTCGCCGAGCCGCGCGCCTGGCGCATGGCGCTGGACGCGTGGGACACCTATGAGCGCCTCGGCAGTCCCGAAGGCGAGCTGGGTCTGGCGCAGCTCGCCATCTGGCTGGCCATTGCGCCCAAGAGCAACGCCGCCTACAAGGCATACAACGCAGCGCGCGCCGTGGTGCAGCAGACCGGCACGCTCGACGTGCCGATGCATCTGCGCAACGCACCCACCAAGCTGATGAAAGGCCTGGGCTACGGACAGGGCTATCAGTACGACCACGACAGCGAAGGCGGTGTGGCGCTCGATCAGCAGTGCCTGCCCGATGCGCTGGGCGGCACCGTGTTCTACGAGCCGGTCGATCGCGGTCTGGAAGTAAAACTGCGCGAGAAGTTGCTCAGCCTGCGCGAAGCGCGACGCAAGGCGCGCGGCGAATAAACCACCCCTCGGCACGTGGAGTTGAATCATGTCCATCACCTGGTATTTCGACTTCATCTCCCCGTTTGCCTGGTTGCAATGGCCCAAAGTGAAGCAGCTGGCAGCATCCAGGCCGGTGACCTTGCGGTCCATCGTGTTCGCCGGTGTGCTGGAAAGGCATGGCCAGAAAGGTCCGGCAGAAATCCCGGGCAAGCGTGAATTCACCTATCGCCATGCGCTGTGGCGCGCACGTCAGAACGGCCAGCCGCTGCGTTTCCCGCCGGCACATCCGTTCAATCCGTTGGCTGCGCTGCGCCTGTGCATCGCGGCCGGCAGCACGGTGGCGGCGACCGATGCAATCTTCGACTGGATCTGGGCCCAGGGAAATGCGGGCGACAGCATCGCCGCACTGGCGCCCGTCGCCGATCGCCTGCGCATCGCCGACCCCGCGACCGCCATCGCCGATCCCGCCGTGAAGGCGCAGCTGCGCGCCAATTTCGACGACGCCATGGCCGAGGGCGTGTTCGGCGTGCCCACGCTGTCGCTGGATGGCCGTCTGTTCTGGGGCGAGGACGCGCACGCCTTTGCCTTGGCCTGCCTGGACGATCCCTCGCTATGGGACGAGCCGGAGATGCATCGCCTGGGCGCGCTGCCGGTCGGCGTCTCCCGCACCGGCTGATCCCGTCGCCGCCGCTGCTGCGACCGACCTTGCGGCACCCCGCACGGCGGGCATAGATTCGCCGCACCGTAGGTATCGAGGGAGAGCGAGCCATGCGAGTACTGGTAGCAGCACTGATGGGCGGGATCGTGATGTTTATCTGGGGCGCCGTGGCACATATGGCGCTGGGGTTGGGTGATGTCGGCATGCGACAGCCGGTCGCAGAAGACACGGTACTGGCCAGCCTGCGGCCCGGGTTGGGCGATCAGACCGGCGTCTACATCGTTCCCTCGGTCGACCCGGCCAAGATGCACGACAAAGCGGTGATGGAGGCCTATTCGGCCAAGACCAAGACCGCGCCGTATGCCTTCATCGTCTACATGCCCCAGGGCGAAGACCTCTCCGACATGAGCGGCCAACTGCCGCGGCAGTGGGCTTCCGACACCTTGTCCGCACTCGCACTGGCCTTCGTGATGGGCCTGGCCGCCTTCAGCTTCATGACGCGCCTGAGCATCGCCCTGGCCGCCGCTGTATTCGCCTGGCTGAGCACGCTGGTGCCGTACTGGAACTGGTACCGCTTCCCCACCAACTTCACCCTGGCCGCCCTGATCGAACAGGTGATCGGCTGGCTGCTGGCCGGCGCGGTGATGGCATGGTGGCTGGGCAGGGGCGTCCGGCGGTCGCGGTTGTAGACCGGGGCAAGCCCAGTCGCGCACAGGGTGCGCTCCCACAAGGATTGCCTCCCGCATGGGTTGCCTCACCCCTGTGGGAGCGCACCCTGTGCGCGACACAACCCGCCTCAGTCCCCACTTTTGACCAACATTGCCCCCCAGCACGCCCCCCAGCGATAATCCAAGGTTCCAAGCCCCACATCTGGATTGATCATGCTGGACCCCGCACTGCTGCGTTCGCGCCTGGCCGAAACCGCCGCGCGCCTCAAGGACACCCGTGGCTACGAACTCGACGTGGCCGCCATCGAGGCGCTGGAGAGCCAGCGCAAGCAGTTGTCCACCGAGACGCAGGAGCTGCAGAACCTGCGCAATACGCGGTCCAAGGCGATCGGCCAGGCCAAGGCCAAGGGTGAAGACGTCGCCCCGCTGATGGCCGAAGTCGCCGGCATCGGCGACAAGCTCAAGGCCAACGAGCACGCCCTGGCGGAAGTGCAGGCCAAGCTCGCCGATATCGCGCTCGGCATTCCCAATATCCCGCACGAGTCCGTGCCGCTGGGCAATGACGAAACCGAGAATTCCGAACAGCTGCGCTGGGGCACGCCGCGCACGTTCGATTTCCCGGTGAAGGATCACGTCGACCTCGGCGCCCGCCACGGCTGGCTCGATGCCGACGCCGGCGTCAAGCTGTCCGGCGCGCGCTTCACGGTGCTGCGCGGCCAACTCGCGCACCTGCATCGCGCACTCGCCCAGTTCATGCTCGACCTGCAGACCGGCGAGCACGGCTACCTCGAATGCAATGTGCCGCTGATCGTCAACGCCGACACCATGAAGGGCACCGGTCAGCTGCCGAAGTTCGAGGAAGACCTGTTCTCCACCGAGGTCAACGAGAGCAAGCGCTACCTGATCCCCACTGCGGAAGTGGCGCTGACCAACCTCGTCGCCGACAGCATCATCGAAGCGGACGCACTGCCCATGCGCCTCACCGCGCACTCCATGTGCTTCCGCGCCGAAGCAGGCAGCTACGGCCGCGACACGCGCGGCATGATCCGCCAGCACCAGTTCGAGAAAGTCGAAATGGTGCAGATCGCCGCGCCCGAGCACTCGCACGCCCAGCTCGAAGAAATGGTCGGCCACGCCGAGAAAGTGCTCCAGCTGCTGAACCTGCCGTACCGCAAGGTGCTGCTGTGCACCGGCGACATGGGCTTCTCGGCCATCAAGACCTACGACATGGAAGTGTGGCTGCCCAGCCAGAACACCTACCGCGAGATTTCCTCGTGCTCCAACTGCGGCGACTTCCAGGCCCGCCGCATGCAGGCCCGCTGGCGCAACCCGGCCACCGGCAAGCCCGAACTGGTGCACACGCTCAACGGCTCCGGCCTGGCCGTGGGCCGCACCCTGGTCGCCGTGATGGAGAACTACCAGAACGCCGACGGCTCCATCACCGTGCCCGAGGTGCTGCGCCCGTACCTGCGCAACCTCACGCAGATCGCCTAAGGCACCGGACATGAGCATCCAGCGCTGGGACAAAGTGGAACTCGCCGCCAGCTACACCTTGCTGGTGATCCTGGCGACCGAATTGCTCACCCGTCTCGGCCTGGTCACCATGTTCCCCATGGCCACGGTGGACCTGGTACTCAGCGCCATCGCCACCGTGCTGGTGGTGGGCTCCTTCTGGTTCGCCCGCCACAGCCGCAACCTCCGATTCGCCATCATCGCCTTCGCCTCGGCGACGCAGCTGGTGCCGATGGTGATCCGCCAACCGATCCTGCTGCTCCCGCTGCTTGGGGCCGCCATTCCGGTCGCCATCATGCTGTGGGCGATGATTGCCTTGTCGAAAAAAGGGCAGGGAGCGGCACCGCATTCCTGATAGGATGTGGCCCCTCAAAGCTCGTCATTCCGGCGCAGGCCGGAATCCAGAGCCTCGGTCCAAATAGGGCCGAAAACCAAACACGGAGAGATGGCCGAGCGGTTTAAGGCAGCAGTCTTGAAAACTGCCGTAGGTGTAAGCCTACCGTGGGTTCGAATCCCACTCTCTCCGCCAGAAATGAAAACGCCCCCGCATGGGGGCGTTTTCATTTCTGATGGACAGACTGGGTGAGAACCCACCCGGGTTCGACAAATTTGCCGGGAGCAAATTTGGACAGCCGCAGGCTGGCCCCGTAGCGCGAAGCGCGGAGGGGTTGGGTGCATGGATGCACCCAACAATCCCACTCGTCCACAAGACTTCAGTCCCGCTTTCCAACACCAGGGTTAAATAGCGTCGATCGACAGAAAAGTGCACTCTGACCCTGGATTTGACTGGCTGCCCGAGCGGCAAACCTCTGTTCCAATCCAGACTGCTTGGCCATCACGAGCGGCCCAACCAGTGAGGACGACGGCGCCAAAAATGTAGGCGAGGCAGCCCACATTTATGGAGGAAAGGCTGGTTCTGCGCGTTATGAATTGGCAATGACGGATGAAGAACGCTCGGACCCTACCAATGGGATTTGGTTGTGCCGGATTTGCCACAAGAAGATTGACGCGGACCAAAAGGCTTATTCAGCAGAGTTATTGTTTGAATGGAAGCGGGACCATGAGGCGCGTGTGTCTTCGCGGTTGGGCAAATCCTCGGACATGCGCGTCAAGGTGCAGGAGCGGAAGCTGGCTTCGTTTCCTGAGGCAGATTACCTGGCGCAGCAAACTATTCTGGATAGGCCGGCCCACTGGGAGTACAAGTTGACGGCCCAGCTATTGCGTCATTTCTTGAGCCCAATCCAGGAACGACTCAGGCATTTGGGAGAAGGCTTTTATGCACTTCCAGTCCGTAGGTTGCGCAACGACGAGTGCCTTCCGTGGGTGAGCGAGACCATGGAAAATCTGTCCCGCCAGGTCTCTGCACTCAGTCAACTGGTCAACGTAGGTTTTAAGCGCGCATGGGGAGAGCCAGGAGTTGCTGGTTCGGACCGGGAGATCTATGCGATCTGTCTGCTCATCCGGGACGCATGCGAGCGGTGCTTCCGGATAGAGGAAGGCGTTCGGTTCATTGAGACAAGTGAAGAGTTTTCAGGTGTGATTCGTCTGATGACAGGGCTTCTCGCACCGCAGTTGGAAAAGATGTTCAGCATTTCACCGTGGATAAGTTCCATCTTTGACGAAGATCGTCCGCAAGGCACCTATCAGCGAGAGTTGGCATTTAGCCTGCCAGACGACTGGTCGGAGCAGATACATGCAGCGATGGCTTCCGCGCTTAAGCGTCGTTGATGGAGTTTGGCCACGCTGTCCCATTCAAGTTGCGAAGAATGGTGCCGGGGCGAAGAACGGAGCCAGAGACAATATTCGGGGCCGAAATTGTCCCTGGCACCTTTTCGAATTCGACCGATTATTGCCCCTCCCGGCCCTCACGCTTTCACACCTGCGCAGCCTCCTGTTGCCCTAACTCGCTCAATCAACGAGCGGACGATAGGCGCGGACCACAGGCGTTGCCCTTTCCAGATCGTACCGCGCCTGAAGCGCCAACCAGTAAAAGGCAGTGGTGTCGAAGGCGAGGGAAAGGCGGATGGCGATCTTGGGAGTGATGGGTGGGTCTCGGCGATGAAGGCCTTGATCTGATTGGATGGTATGCCGGTGCGACGCGCGAGTTGGGCGGGATTGAGCGCACTTGGAATCAGGTAGGCGTGCAACAAGATGTCGCCGGGGGCTCGCAGGGGTTGCGAGGGGTCGATTTCCGAGTGCGGTGTGAGCTGGATCAGTTCCATGGTTGTTCCTCCCTGTCGGACACGGCCGCACAGCGGATAGGCGCTTACAGCGCTCCGTGTCAGTGAATGCTTGGCAGCTTCGTCGGTGATCGCTCGAATGCGGCGCATCGCCATGCCGGCCGATGCGCCGCCAGGGCGATCATCGGAGGCGTGTGGTGTTCACTCGAGGCTCGTCACCGAGCATGCGGGCGTACTGCTGAAGACAGTGGATGGCCGTGCCCAAGCTGGCCGTGGTGGCCATGGGAAGTGGCCATGGCAGCGCTCTGCCGGGGAATCCCTGCGCCTGCGCGTGGCGGCATTGCTCGCTGTCGAGACGCAGGCGCGTGAGGGCAAGCACCGCCAGAGCGATGTCGCCGCGAGTGCTGTGACAAAGGGTTTCGGGCCATGCCATCGCCGTGGATGACGGCTCGCCAGATGGAGGAGTGAGGGTGTCGTCAGGGGGAACGGACGAGCGAATGCGTACCGTATGATCGTGGATAGCCATGATCAACTCCTTAGAAGTTGGTGATGGTCAGCGGGTCGTGGGTGTTAGTAGCACTCACGGCCCGCGCCTCATGACCTGGTGGTCATGATCATTCGCGAAGACCTGTAACGGGGCAGCTCGAATGACCGACTGACCCTAACAAGCAGGGTTGGCGACGTCTGTCAGGGATCAGCGAGATGGGTGTCCATCTGGGCGAGGCGGCGCGTGACGGCGCCACGCCGATCGAATGTCAGCAGCATTCCCTTTGAGGACCTGAAGGCAGCGCGTGCTGTCAAAAAACGTGCATGCTGCCAATGAAATTGTCGCCGGCATCTTTCGCACGAAGGACCTAGACCATGCGTTTTCCCATTGCAATCGAACACGGCGACGAGAAGCACGCTTTTGGCGTCGTTGTCCCGGATGTTCCGGGGGCATTTAGCGCGGGCGATAATATCGACGACGCCATCACCAACAGCGAAGAAGCGATTCTGATGGTGCTGGAGGATTACATCGAACGTGGTGAGGCCTTGCCGAAGCCATCCACCATTGAGTCATTGCGACGCCGCAAAGAGTTCAAGGGTTGGACGTGGGCGTTCGCCGATGTGGATCTGGCCAAGTTGAGCGGCAAAGCTGTCCGCATCAACATCACCATTCCGGAACGTCTGTTGGCATCCATTGATGCCTTTGCGCATGCGAAAGGCGAGTCGCGCAGCGGCTTTCTCGCTCGCGCGGCTGCGGAAGCGATGGCGGCCTGATCGCGGTCGCGGCGCGCGGAAGAGGGGTCGAGAAGAATGTCAGGGACAATTTTCGGGAGCCCAAATTGGCCCTGGCACCTTTTCGCCCGGCACCTTTTCTACCTCATTCCGTTTCCCGGTGAGGATTTGGCGCCCAGGCACGCAACCTCAGTGCGGTAGCGGAGATTGATCCACAGGGTCTCTCGTTGCGTGGTACTCCGTCGTCAGCCACATCAAACCCATGCTGGTGTTTTGCAGCGACAAGGACCACGTCTGGGTCCAGCCTCCGTTCGTGATGCTGACGATGGCCGAGTCACCCACCCTGTAGCCACTCGTCCCCGGTGTCCAGGGAGGGGGTGGCATGATCGGCGCGCCCATGGCGGCGACGCTGCCTTTGGTGGTGACTTGACGCATGACCTGGACGTGGATGCTGGCACCGAGGCTGTCGCTTGAGAGGTTTGCTGGAGAGCCAACGCGATCGCCGGTGCGAGTTATTGCCTCAGTGAGCCATGCGCGGATCTGGTCGTATTCGGGTGATCCACGCGGAACATCGAACGTGTTGACGACCTTTCCATAGGAGACGACGTTGGAACTTGCAGGCGTAACCCAGGCGTTTGCTACCGTGATCGTTCCAAAGCAGGCTAAGCCTATAAATATTGCCTTCCTCATCTTCATCAAACGTTCTCCTTGTCCAATGGTCGAGTGCAGGCCCGAGGCATCGCCGTGACATCGCCAGCTGTGTTTGAACAACCAGAAACGAGACGGTACGGGCCCGCGGATTCATCGCGATGCTCGGGGGACTTGGATGGCGAACGTCGAACGGAGAGGGCGAGGCACCTCGAGCGATAGGACCATCAATCGCTGTTGGGCTCGTGGTCAATCGCAACCTTCGATTTTCTGCGTAGGCCGTGCGATCGATCTGTGTCAGTGGTCGGCGCTTCTTTTTTACGGTGATACGGCAACCGGCGATTTCGCGAGGAATGGTGCCAGGGACAATTTGTCACCCATTCTTAGGGGCAGGCACCCGCGCCCCAAGCCACCAGCCCAGCGCCATGCAGCCCACCAGTACAAACACCGACGCGTAGCCGCCACTGAGCGACGCCAGCGCCGGCCCCGGGCAGTAACCGGCGATACCCCAGCCGATACCAAACAGCAGCGCGCCGAGCACCAGGCGTTGGTCGAAACGTGTTGCATCAGGCACGTGGAATGCGTCGTCGAACCAGGGCCTCCCACCGCGCCACACCCAGCGGTAGCCAATCGCTGTGGTAATCACGGCACCAGCCATCACGAAGAGAAGGCGAGGATTCCAGGCGCCAGCGATATCCAGGAATCCAAGCACGACGGCAGGCGACGTCATGCCTGACAGGCTGAGCCCCAACCCGAACAGCAGGCCAGCCAGCAATGCAGTGCCCAGCTTCATGCGCCCATGACTCCCAGCAGATGCCGAATGACGAAGACCGTCGCCATGCCGGCGGCCACGAACAGCGCCGTGGCCAGCAACGAACGCCGTGACAGTCGGGCCACGCCGCACACGCCATGGCCGCTGGTGCACCCACTCCCGAGCCGGGTACCCAATCCAACCAGCAAGCCCGCGACCGCCATCCAGGGCCATGAGACCACGGGTGCACCGATGGCACTCTCGCCTTGCACGAGAGATAGCAACCAAGGCGCCGCCAACAGGCCGACCAGGAAAACGATGCGCCAGCCCCGATCCGGCGCACCCGTCAGCAGGCTGCTGGCGATACCGCTGATGCCGGCAATGCGACCCATCGACGCCATCAACAAGACCGCCGATATGCCGATCAAGACACCGCCAATGAGCGAGCAGATCCAGGGCTGCATATCGGCACCGATCTTGGTGATTGCGATGGATCGAATATAGGCCCCGGGGGTTTGGGAATGCTAGTCGTAGATATCTAGCTGGGTATGGCGCTGGGCACGGTCGGGGAGATCTGCCTGCTCTGCGGAAATCACAGTCTGGCCCAAGTATTGTTGACGAGTGAGCTGGATGGCTTGAATATCGCTGCCGCACTGCGGGGGCAGGAGCGTCAGGGGAGCGCACCATGACATTGACTAGCGGAAAGGTGCTCGCCGCCCTTATAGGGCTATCTGTCGTGGTTGGCGGCTACAAGGCCCTGTTGTTCGGTTATGGGTGGTCGGCAGGAGCGCCGTTTCAGGCCATTTGGTCGCTTGTTTTCCTGCTGCTGCTTATCGTCTGGGTAGATATGGATGGCCGGCAACGAAAGAACATCTATCGGCCGTTTGAGTTCGGATTTCTGGTGTTCGTGTTCTGGCTTCCCTATCTGCCGTATTACTTGCTGCGTACCAGGCGGGCGCTTGGGCTGCTTTGGTTGCTTGGGTTCTTGATGTTGTTTTACGCGGGCTATTTCTTTCAGTGGCTCGTCTATCTTGCGCGTGGATAGAGTGTCTCGTAGACCGCTTGAAGGGACCGGCGTTCGGGGCGCTTTCGACCCAGCGCGGACATCGCTCAACAACACTTGATGAGGGTGAGGGCGTCTTGGATAGATCCCTGAAGTTGGTATCGCTTAGCCTCGTCTGCCTCGGTCTGGCCTTTTTGTTGCCCTCTGTTCGTGTCCAGGTCCTTGGATCATCCACTGACTTGAGTGGCTGGCAGGCGACGTGGTGGGCGGCCGCTCTTGGCGGACAAAGCGTGTCCGGGATCTTCGTCCAGCCAGCGATCGCTACATTGGGACAGCTGGCGTTGGGGTTGGCTGCGGCGAGCAACGTGACCCTCATCGTGACGGCGATCGCGCTCAGTCGAAGGAGCAGGAGTACGAATCTTGTCCGGCGCTTGGTCGCAGTCATTATTTTGGGACTTCTTCTCGCTGTCGCCGCACCATGGATGATGGTTAATCCTCCGACGCACGTGCTGGCCGGCTACTACGTCTGGCTCGCTGCCCACACCATGGCGCTGTCGGCCTTGGCATGCTCTTGGCAACGCGATAAGCCAAGGGCCGCAGGTGGTGCGGTTGCTGGATAGCTATCGAATGTCCGATTCCGAACCAAAGCGGACACTGCGGGATCACACAGGGGAACGAGATGAAGTGTCGCGTGTTCTGGGGAAAAGCTGTTCTCATAATTACGCTGGCGTGCCTCACCTCCTGCTCTCGATTGCACGCGCCGCCGGATCAGCCCGGTGCGCGTCAAGTGCAGGAATTGCGTGCGGGATGTGTTGCGCTAGAGCGATTTGCGAAGGACCTGCAGGCCCAACGCCCTGAGAACGACTTTCAGCGATTCGCGGCCGCTCCGGACAACTACACATTTCAGGAACGTGAAACGGACGACTTGTTCGTATTCACTTTTACAATCAAGCCGTTTCAAGGGCGGCCCGTTCTGGATGGGGTGTCGACCTACGAAGTGGCAAAGTCGGACATGAAGATCGTCAACGTCAAACTTCGTTAATGTCCAATTTCTACCCGAAGCGGACCCCTCGAAAGTTGCATCGATGAGCAACGGAAGCCAATGGTATGCCCAGTTTGCGCGTGCTAAAGAGCGTCGCCAATGGTCTCGTCGGGACCTTCGTTAGCCGAAACAATGACGTTTCAGGCTACTGGGGCATCGGACAGATTCAGAGAGAACTTGAAGGTCTCCCGGGCACAGTCGTTGAACTGGATTTGCTGCGTGGCAAGGAGACGCCGGAAGGGCCAATAGCGAGGGCGCTTATCGCGCACTACTCGACGTATCTGTTCGCGTCTTTGGTTCGCGAGGGTTTCACCCCCTCAGAAGTCACTGCTGCCAAAGTTCTGGTTGAGTTCGGCAACTTCGGGGAAGCCAAGGGTCCGGACCTTTTCGGCACGATTGGGCAACCATTCAACTGCAAGGCAGTCCTCGCGAGTCAGAGCGGTAAGATCTATTCGGCAGTGCGCGGGGGACTCAGTCGACCCCACAATCCAGCAGTTGAGCGGAGAAGCCTGCGAGCTCAGTAAAGGTGGGCTTTCGACCCGGAGCGGACATAAGCGAGAGGCGTGACAAGGGAGGGGGGATGTTCAGCAGGTCACTTGGATTTGTTTTGCTCGCTGCTCTTGGCTTTTACGGCTCGACAGGCTTTGCACAGGCCGCTTCCTCGAATGATTTGACGCAGCCATGTGACGAGGCCTGCCAACAGACAAGGCTGGATGCCCTATTCAAGGCCATCGATGATGCGGAAATTTCGCGACAGCCAAAGCCAAGCAATTCGGCAGACTGCGCTTCTTACGGTGGGCACGACCTACCTGACGTCCTTTTGGACGTCTGCGCCAAACTCAAATACGTCAGGGCGCTTCCTTTGGGCGCGACTTCGCGCTTTTCGTGCCCTCGTGACAACGCCCCACTTGTTGACGCTTCAATATGGCGCATTGTCACCGCCTGGGGCAAACCGGACTTCGTGCAAGCCACTGCGCCGTCGGACCGCGCAAAGAGTGATGGTCAGTGGACTTATTTTCTGGGAAGGGCCAAGCCGGGATGGGTTGGCGGTGGGTTCGCTGAATTGACCCTCCATTTCGTTGATGGAGTCGTGCGGAAGGTCGACTGTGGACTCGCAAAGTGATGTCCGCTGCCGATCCACGGTGGAAAATTCAAATGTCAGTCAGGACAGGAGTACTGAAGCAATGTGTAAGCCAGTGAGGGTTGCAATCGCGCTTTTGACCCTAGGGGTTGCAAGTTGCCACCAAGCTGAGGCGCCTGTTCAAGCCTCGATGATCGCCCTGCTTGCCAATCCGCAGCAATACGCTGGCAAGCGAGTCCAAGTTGCTGGCTTTATGCACCTGGAGTTCGAGGGGGATGCGATTTATCTTCATCAGGATGATGCCGCTCATTCTCTGTATAAGAACGGTCTATGGGTGTCGTTCGAGGATGCCGTGATGCCAGACGCGAAGCGCTGCAACGATCACTACGTGGTTCTTACGGGGACTTTCGACGCAAAGGACCAAGGGCACATGGGCCTCTGGTCTGGGTCGATTGTGCATGTATCTCGCTTGTACGCGCGACCGGCTTGTTAAAGTGCAAGCACGCCGGTCTACACGCTTGCCGATTTGGCCGTGGTCTGAGCCGGTGCGGGTGCGGGTGCGGTGCTGGTGGGCGATGGTGTGCTCGAAGTATCAAACGCCATGTCCGCTTTTGACCCGAAGCGGAACCTGCAAAAACAGGTCGCGGATGTAAACCAAAATCAGGGGAGATGAAATGGTAGGACTCACCGTCATTTGCCGCCGTGCCCGCATGATCGCTCTTGCATCGGTTGCCATATGAGCTCTATTTCGATCCCGCCCAACAGAACTTCGTGTTGGCGTACTCAAGCCTGAGCAGCTCTACCTTACCGCCAACGCCCATGACCGACTCGGCAAGCGTGAGATCGAATATTTCAGGTATTGCTGGTCTCAGCCACATCCAAACAAGTCGGAATTGAAGCGCTAAGCCATAAGGTCCGCTTGGCGAGCGCAACAAAGCAAGCATGGTGTGCCGCTTCCTTGCGGCACACCATGCTTTAAGGTAACGCAGGCATCAGGCTGGATGATGAAATGCGTCGCAAGACGCCGATGGTTGCGCCTTGGCAAGGTAGTCCACGGCGGCCTTGGCGTCGTCGCGGTGCTCGCTGGCAGCAAGTTCCGAGAATTGCGGATTCATTCGAAGCTTACTGGCGGAGAGCTGAGTGACCTTTCGGTCACCCTCATTCATTGCGCAGTAGGCGTTAGCTGCCAACACGCTTTGTCCTATTGCCAATTTCAATTGGTGTTCGGCGATGTCCTGCGGTGTCCTGGGTGCGCCTGTTGACGCATTTTGAATCCCGCTGATCACCACCTCGTACTCGCGAGCAACAGCACCGGCAGGGCCACCCAACTGCACGAAGTTGTAGTGGTAGTAGCCCAGGGCGAACGCAACTGCCGTTACGACACCGCCCGCTAGCGCTCCGGAAAGAAAAGCTATCGAGGTTCGCATAAGGCCGCCTTAATAGGGGACAGTTGTTACGTAACAAGATTGGAGGACGCCGCCAATAAAGCTACAGACCAACCAGACTTCGCTAGAGCCAGAGCCCATGCCATAACCGGTGGCATCAGTGCCCCCATGATTGGTAACACTGGCGCCCCCCGCTCCACCTCCACCAATGCCAGCCGGAGGATCAGGAAGGGCGTTGCCAAATCGATCCTTGGCCGTGCCGTTTACGTACCGCGTTGCGTTGGGATCCAGAATGTTGATCTGGTAGGTCGCCACATCGCCATTCTTAAAAATGACGGTTGCAAGAATGCCGTGGCCGAAGTAGCTGTTCAACGCATTTTGCATTGCGCCGAGAACGGTCCATGTACTCTTGAGAAACCCTGGATTGACGATATCTTCCTCAGCCCAAATGGCGCTACTGACATCCAACGGATCATTCGTCGCAGCATTAAATGACTGCAGCGCATCGCCGTAAATCTGAATTTGTGGATCAGTTACATTGAAAATGATGGTGTTTTTGTTTGCATTGACGGCAGCACGGAATACAGGCTCGTATTGCGAGTTTTCGAGCTGATCGCTGACGACCGGAGAATTGCCAAGCATAGGCGCAAGTGCAAGCTGGTCTGGGCGAATGACATTGGACGGGGCTTTCTGCACAAGGATCGTTTCGCCCAGTGGTCCCACGGTTCCCGGTGTAGGTGCCTGAAACGCTGGAGGAATGCCACTGCCATTGGGCGTAATCCACATGGTGTTTAGGACGCCAGTGGATGGATTGCCTACAGTCACTTGCAGTTTTGCGGTGCCATTGCCAAACCAAATAAGCGCCGCTTGCTTAAAGTCCGCGGGCTGTACACACGTATCACAAACAACGAAGTTATTGACCACATCTGCCTTGGCTGAGTGCGGGACCCATGCCAAGAACAACAGAAGAAGCGCGGATACTATTTTCCTTCCCATGCTATTCCTTCCTGGTGATTTTGGAATACGTCAAAATGGGATTCAGACGCGCGCAAGAACAACAGCCACGCCTTCTGGCCGCCGCTTGCCAACTGATTGCAACTGAACCCCGCAGGCGAACAGTAATGTTCGCGCAAGCCACTATTAAGCTTGACGTAAGGTTGCTGTCAAGCAGTCCATTTAAATAGCAATATGTTGCGACCTCTCTTTGCCCAATAGCGAGAAATTGCGATCACCTTGGTCGGCGAGGAGACACTAAGCTCCTGCGCCCGTTGTGATCTGCGACGACCTGCGGGGGAGGGGCGGGCGGGGCTGCAACAAATGAAAGCTGGACCAAACAAAGATCGCTACAGTGAAGGTGGGTCGCCTCGGCCAATGCTGCATTGGGTACGAAGCTCCACCCTACTCATATAAGGTTTGCGACCAATAACTCTGAGCCGGAAGACGTGTATTGGTTCTTGGTAGAGGCTTTCGTATCTACGCTTGCTGCAGGTGAGTTCGCGGCTGAATAAGGTCCGCTATCGACCCATAGCGGACATGTCATGTAGGACGCGATATAGAAATATCAGGAGCAAAGCCGAATGTGGAAACCGCTGCTTTGTCTTGCCGCTGTCTCGTTGATGGTTGCAATCAACGTTGGTGCCCTCCGGTCCGGAGAGGGCCAATCAACAACGCTGCATAATTTGGCGAGTCTTTCAGGGGGCTTGGGCATTTTGTGCATGCTTTGTGTCCCGATTTCGCTGCTTTATGCGCTTGGCGACTACATGGTTGGGCCAGCGCAAGACACGGTCATGTTTTTTCATGGCTCGTTGATTGGTGCCTGTGCAAGTACGTTTATTTCCATGGTGCTCAGCATCATCATCTGGCGCCACGACGGTAAGCGCGCTCCTTGAGCGCGGCACTCTGTCTGCTTTCGACCCACAGCAGTCATGGCTGCATATTCCCGGCCCGAAACTGTTGGTGCGTAATAATTTGCGAAGGCGCCATGGTCGTTGCCTGGTTGCTCGCCATCGAACTTCGATAAGATGCGAGAGAGCAGGCACCTTAGGGACGGCCTGCTCAAGGGGAGAACTTCAGCGAGGCATTCCAGCGCGCACGTGTGTGCGCGGCTCGTTCGCATGCGTGATGGTTTGAATGCCAGGAATCGTTTCGTCAACTCAACAGGGGGGTCGATCGTGATGAAGAAGGTACTAGGGGCGTTTGTGACCGCGGCTTGCATGCTGGGTCTCGTCGGTTGTTCGGCTACGCCGACCAAGCCTGCAGATACCGCGCCGAGCATCGTCTACAACAAACCGGAAACGGCGGTGCAGAAGGCAGCCGTTGATGCTTTGGTGGCCAATGGTTTCGTGGTCAGCCGAACTGATGCGGAGTACGTCGAAGGTGCGCGCCCGCACAAGGTGGGCCTTGTGGTCGGATCCGGCGGTGAGTCCGCGGGCGTCTGGCTGTCGTCGCTGGGCAGCGATAAAACCGCGGTCAAAGTCAGCACGGCCAAGTCGTTTGCAGGCATGGCGGGCCAGAAGAGCTGGGACAAGGAAATTATTGCCGAGATGGATAAGAGCATCGGCTCGCACCAATAATCGTCTGTGACCAAGGGGTGCGAGGAAGATCATGAAGAAAATAGTGTGGGTGCTCTTCCTCGCATCCGGCCTATGTGGCTGCATGGCGACGACGGGAAACTATCGACCGTTGAACCAAGGCAGCCCCGCGCGGGCGCCTGATTGCGACGTCGCGGTGTTCAAGGATCAGCATCCCGCCAGGCCGTACGTTGCGATCTCGCAACTGAATGTGCATCTCGAGAAGACATTCTTCGCACCTTCCGACTTTGCATCGGCAAAAGGCGAGCTGCGAAAGCAGGCCTGCCTATCGGGCGCCGAGGGTGTCATCGACATTGAAGAAAAGAACTCCAGCTACCTGGAGACGCGCATCTACAATCTATCCGCCACCGGCATCAAGTTTGTCGATCGGGGCTCTGCGCAGTAGAGGCAGTCCTAGCGAACACGTCGCCTGGAAATGGGGCAGGCCAGATCAGCGCCCAAGGCTAGCGCTTCAAGGAGGATGGGTGCGCGAGGATGATCTCTGGGGAGGGGCGCTGCTGAGATGACTGTTGATCCACGGTTCTGGGGCACTATCGACCCGACGCGGACGAGAAAACAGCGGGCCGGGCCTCGCCATGCCCTGATCCCTCGCGGTAGCGCATGAAAGAATCTTCACGCGCCGCCGGTTGATCCTGCGCGGCGCGGCTTGTAGAAGAGGTAACCGAACATCGTCCCAGGGAGCGTTGTCATGAAGATACGCAAGGGTAAGGTTTGGAGTCTGGCCAGCGTCGCATGGTTGATGACGAGTGGCGTCGCCATGGCGGGTTCTCAAAAAGATCTGCAGGCCGCCGAGCGCGATGCGTACGTCAAGTCCGCCGGCCATGCGGTGGAAGCTATCGCCGACACTGCCATAGTGACCAGCGTTGATCCGCTCGGCGCTCACCGCATTGCCGTCTATACCGTGGACGGATCGCATAAGGATATCTGGCTGGTGACCACCGACGACGGCTGCCCGCAGCCGATACTGTCGGGGAACCGCATCGTGTCGCTCGATGCCGGCGTTTCGCACGACTGCCGTTCCGTGGTCATCCAGACGATGGACAAGCGGGAGCTGGCTAATCGTCTCCGGGCAATCGAACGCCGCCCAGCGCCGAGTCCGGACGTCGCCTACGCGGCGGAGCCCGAGACGCTGCGTTGGCAAACTATGTTTCGTACCGACGAAATGACCGACGGTGGCCGCACGCGGTAGATCTTTTCAGCGAGGTCACCTCGCGATGGGGAGATGGCTATGCACAAGGCGGAGCCTTCGACTCATGAGGTATGGGCTGCTCAGAAAGCCGGGCCCTCCGTAAAACTACGGTTTGCTGAAGCACGCCTTTGCGGGACGATGAGCTGCCGCGGTCGTATGGGCGCGCGGAGTCTCGAGGATCTTCATCCTGATCGTCGTCATAAGGACTTGGGTGTCACTTCATCCAACATGCGGTTGATAGCTCAAACTCTCATCCTCAGTCTCGGAGTCATCCTATGAAAGGTCGACACCTCGTTCAGACGTCCTTGGTGCTGTGCGCGCTGACGCTCTCGCAGATCGTCAGCGCCGCTGATCTGGAATGCACCATGCGATTCAGCCTTTCCGGCTGGTCAGTGATCTACAAGCACACGAGTGGCACCGGTGTGGTTACCTGCAAGAACGGTCAAACCATGAAGGTCAAGATCGAAAGTCACGGTGGTGGGCTGACGGCCGGTAAATCGCGCATTGATAACGGCGTCGGTAATTTTAGCGACATCGTCAAAATAACCGATGTGCTCGGCACTTACGCACAGGCAGATGCCAGTGCGGGTGCCGTGAAGTCGGGTACGGCGCAGGTGCTCACCAAGGGCCCGGTTTCCCTTGCGCTATCAGGTGCAGGCCAAGGCATCGATCTGGGCGTGAGCATAGGCGGCATGACGATTTCGGAAGACAAGTAGAGTCATAGCCTTGCTTGAATGACGTGGTGAGGAAGCTCCCAGTCTGCTGGGAGCATCCCTCTCGCCACCGCCGTCGGAAACTCATGGACGGCGGAATGCGCCCACGATGGTTCCGTTGGGGGCGATGGAAAAGCCAACCTCCTCGGTGCCATTCACATGGTGCACCAGGTATTTGTCCCATCCCTGGGGAGTGACTCCAATAAACTCGTGCGACGTGACTGGACCCAACTTGGCCAGGAAAGCGTCGGCGCGCGGTTTCTGTTCGCGTATGAGCGCGGCCAGTTTCGGACTTAGCCGGGGTGAATCCGGATTCTGCGAAAGCACGACCTGCAAGGTCTGTTCGCTGCCGGGGTAGGGCTGCTGGGCACTTACGCGCTCGTCGAGCACCTTCTGGATGCCCAGGGCCGTTGCATCATCAATGCGTGGAGCCGTGATGTGTTGGCCGTTCTGATAGAACTCCATGGCCGTGCTTTGGCCCTGCGCGTTCACCAGGAAATTCATGTGGGCGTCAACGACTTTCATAAAGAACGCGACGTTGCTGCTCGGGTAGATGGGGTTAAAACCCTGCCCGGTGAGTTGCGCAGATAGCTGCGAGCCTTCCAGCTTTACCGTCATCACCGAATACGGGCCAAATTGATAGAAACCGACATAGTTGGCCAGCACGGCGGGACTGACATTCACCGCTTGCGCTGCCGAGGTATCGGCGGCATTTGGCGGAGTCACTTGTGCAGCGAATGCAGCCATGCATACCGATGCGCTGATCATCGCTAGCGCGGACAAGCGCGCACGCTTCCCAGGTTTAAGCAGCATGATTTTGATCCTTTGCTCGAGAAATGATCCGGACTCCGACATGGCAGCCACGGCGCCTATGGAACGGGACTGGTTCTGTCCCACTTGAATCAAGGTGTCGCAGTAACCGGTGATGGCCAAGCCGCTACGCAGAACGCGTGCGTCGCAATCCACTTCGATGGCGCGACGAAGTCGATGGAATTGCCACCACAGCGGTAGATTCCATGGCATGGCGACCAGCAGGCACAGAGCGATGGACAGCAGATGCGGATCGCCTGCATCCAAGTGGGACTGCTCGTGCCTAAGCACAAATTGCTGCCGCGTGGAGGATTCCCGTAACAGCCAGGTCGGAATGACAATGCAGGGGCGCAGCAAGCCAACCACGGCAGGGCCCACGTCTGGCGCAACCAGTACCGGTGTGCCGCAGAGCGTTCCCTGGCTCCATAGGCGTTTGCGCCCATAGAGGAGGGCGCCGCTGAGTACCAGACCGGCCAGTACGCACATCGAAGTTGCCAGCCAGATCCAATGAAACACCGTCTCAAGTCGATGGGGCGTGGTGCCGGCATCCTCCATGCCACGATCAAGCATGGCCATCGGCAGGTGCACCGAGGTCGCATCGCGTAGCACGATCGGCTTTTCGGTGCTTCCTTGCTTGATCAGATTGGGAATCTGGACGGTGACGTTGGCAACGATCAGCGGCAATAGGAGCGAAGCGACGATAGCGATCAACCATATCCAGCGCTTCGTTGTACGACGCTGCGTGGCTGCATGTTCTGCGATTAATGCGGCGAGGCTCAAGACGACGCTGACAACCAGTACATAGCCGATCATGGAGAGCATTACGGCTTCTCCTTGTCAGACTCCGCAGCCAGCAGCTGGCGCATGCGCTTGATCTGTTCCGGGCTCAGTTTCTGATCGGATACCAAGTGCGAGAACAGCAGTTCCGTCGAGCCTTTGAACAGCTTGTCGGTCAGATGCTGCAGGGCGTTTTTGCGCGCGGCCTGCTGCTTCACGCTCGCAAAATAGCGATGAACGCGCCCTTCCTCTTCGTGTCCCACGTAGCCCTTCGATTCCAAGGTCCGAAGCACCGTGAGAACGGTGGTATAGGCCAGGGGATCACTCAGTTGCTCGCGAACCTCCGCCACCACCGAGGGGCCGTGGTCCCATAGCACTTGCATGACATCCGCTTCTCGATCGGTCAGCGAGATCTTCATGGCGGCTCGTCCATCTACTATGACTTTAGTAGATTCTAGGCAGCCAAGACGAATTGTCAACTAGATCATTAGTAGATAGCTCCCACGGGCCCTGAAATGTAAAGTCGGTTTTCGACCCATGGCGGAGGTTGGCGACGGCTGGCCTCATTCGCCGTAGAACTCCTGCCAGGCGCAATCAGCATGAAATTTGGTGATCTTGAAACGTCCGCCCTACAGCTGAACGAGCTCTACGAACAGCTGGAGATCAAGAAGTGGGGGCGCGTATGGACCACCGCAGAACTCGCGCTGGGGTTCGTAGGGGATGTTGGCGATCTGGCAAAACTGATCCAGGCCAATGCCGGTGTGCGGGATATCGACGACTGCAAAGCTAAACTTGGGCATGAACTGTCGGACTGTCTATGGTCAATCATCGTTCTTGCAAACAAGTGCGGCATTGATCTCGAAGCGGAGTTTGTCAGAAACACCCGAGAGCTCAGCGAATATGTCTCTGGTCAACTGCACGCGTAGTCGATGATTCCGCAGCGGCCCATGTGGCGCGCTTTAGCGTCACGAGGCTCGTGACCGAGCGCGCACTTCAAGCACTGCGATCAAAGAGCGACGGCGAGTTCATTCGCTGCACGCGCGCGCAGGCTCCGCCACGTTCACTTTGTCGCCCGCCTTGTAGCGCGAGAAGCGCCTTCGATACTCGGACGGCGTCAAACCCATGATCTTCTGAAACACGTGGCGGAAGCGGGCGGCGTCGTCGTATCCGACGGTGGCGGCAATGTCGTCGATGCTTCGTTGGGAGAACTCGAGCATTTCCCTTGCCCGCGTGACGCGCAGTCGCTGCTGGTACTCGCTCGGGCGCATGCCGGTTGCCTTGGTGAAGCGGCGCAACAGGGTTCTTGGCTGCAGGCACGCGTAGTCGGCGATGTCCGCGACGGTCACCGAGGACTCGCGTTTCGTCCAAAGCCAGTGTTGAACTTTGAGGATGGCTGCGTCGCCGTGCTTGGTCCTGGGATTGAAGTCGCTGTAGTAGCGCTGCTCCCGTCCCGGCGGGTCCATCAACATGTAGCGCGCGGTTTCCAGCATCACCGTTGGACCGAGGAAGCGCTCCGTCAGGCGCAGACCCAGGTCGGCCCAGGCAAGCACGCCGCCCGCGGTCACCACGTCGCCGTAGTCGATCACCATCTGATCGCTTTCCACGAGCACATCCGGAAAGCGCGTGGCGAATTGATCGGCAAGTGCCCAATGCGTCGTCGCCTGACGCCCGGCCAGGAGCCCGGTTTCGGCCAGCAGGAAAACGCCACCGCACACGGCGGCGATGACCACGCCATCGGCATGATGCTGACGAAGCCAGGGAACGAGGGTGCTCGACGCCAGGCTCTGCTGAGTGGCGCGGAGATTGCCCGGGACGATCAGTACCGTCGGCGCGTGCGGTAACCATGGGTGACTGTCGCTGGTGCTGGCGACGCCGCCTTCGTCATCGTTGGTGCGCCAATGGACGATGCGGATGGATGTTGCGTCGCCGTTTCCTTGCAGCTTCGCGGACATCTGTGCCGCGTACGTGAAGAGGTCGTTCAAACCATGGGCACCGGCAAGGGAGGTCCCTGCATCGCAGACCAGCCCTATCTCCAAATCCGGGGCAAGAAATGCTGCCGTTTTGGCCATGACTTTTGTCCGATTTGTGGGTTGTGACGGCGAGTTTGCCAAGAATACGCTGTGACGAGCCGAGCGGCGTTAGTCAGGGATCCGCTTGGCGCACTTGCTGTTCCCTGCGGCCCATCGAGCGCTCATGTCGCATCGGGCGGCGGCGCAGGCGTTGCCGCAGATGGGGCGAACGATCCGAGAGGCCTAGCGGGTCGGATTTCATGGATCTACGCCATCAGCGTCGTAGGGACAGTGCTCAAGAGAACGATCTTCTTCTCCATACCGCCTAGATCGACGGTTCGCTACTCCCATCCATCCACTCCAGAAGGGCGACGACATGACTCAACATTCCGGCGACACCAAGAGCACCGGTAGTGCGTTTGTTACGGTCAGCGATGGCACGCAGATCTTCTACAAAGATTGGGGTAGCGGTCAGCCGCTGTTCTTCCACCACGGCTGGCCTTTGAGCGCGGATGACTGGGACGCGCAGATGATGTTCTTCCTGAAAGAGGGTTTTCGCGTTATCGCACATGATCGTCGCGGGCACGGGCGTTCGACGCAGACGGACAAGGGTCACGACATGGACACCTATGCGGCCGATGTGGCCGCCGTCGCCGAAGCGCTGGACCTGAAGGATGCGGTCCATATCGGGCACTCCACGGGCGGTGGCGAGGTGACCCGCTATGTGGCTCGCCATGGCAAGGGCAGGGTGAAGAAGGCGGTGCTCATCAGCGCCATTCCACCGGTTTTCAGAAAGACGGAGAAGAACCCCAACGGCGTTCCCCAGGACGTCGTCGATAGCATCCGTGACGGCACCGCCAAGCACCGCGCCCAGTTCTACAAGGACATCACCATTCCGTTTTACGGCTACAACCGGCCGGGTGCCGATGTTTCCGAAGGGGTACGGGAGAACTGGTGGCGGCAAGGCATGATGGGCAGCATCTTGGCCCATACCGAGTGCGTGCGCGTGCTGTCGGAAACGGAGTTTTACGACGACCTCGCGGCGATCGAAGTACCCGTGCTCGTCATGCACGGCGAGGATGATCAAATCTGTCCATTCCCCACCACGGGCGCGGTCTCCTGGAAATTGCTCAAGCACGGCACGCTCAAGTCGTACCCTGGGCTGCCCCACGGCATGCCAACAACGCATGCTGACCTGATCAATGCCGACCTGTTGGCGTTCATCAAGGCGAATTGAGCGCGGCACGATCGATCTGTGCTGATCGCCTTCGGGAGAGCTGCGTGAGGAAAGCCCCGTCGATGGCGGGGCTTTCCATCGATTTCTTGCGGATGGCGCCGGATGCGTCCCGTTGAACATGACCAGGTTCACAAGAATCAGCCAAGGCTTGGCACAAGAGCCCTGAGGTCACGCACCTGACATAAGCCATGACTAGGTTCCCCCGGGTCACACATCGACGGGGAACTACATGTCACGCTTTGGCTCTTGGCTGTTTGCAGTCTGTTTCTTCGTGTCCGGCGCGTCGCTTGCCGGTACGGCCTGTCCGAATTTCTTTGTCTCGGGCAAGGCGCCTGCGTTGGATGCGTCGCTGTTGAGTCGTACGACGGAGGTTTGCCACACGGAGTACGTGTTGTTTGCGTCGGGCGTGACCAAGGGTCCGCTGTATTCGGCGGAGCATTTGACGGCGGCGCAGATCGCTGGCGCAAACTCGATCAGTCGTGATGGTTCCTGGCATCAGGAAACGGGCATTCCCGCGGCGGATCGCTCGCAGTCGTCGGACTATACGAACAGCGGTTACGATCGTGGACATATGTCGCCGGCAGGTGATCCGTCGACGATCCCGTCGGAAGACGAAACGTTCTCCATGGCGAACGTGGTGCCGCAGCTGCACGTGTTGAATGCGGGCGAGTGGGAGAAGATCGAGGACTCCGTGCGCAATCTCGCGACCCAGCTGGGTGAGGTTTACGTGGTCACCGGTCCGGCGTTCGCTACGGATTCGATTCCGACCATCGGCAAGGACGCGGTGGCGGTGCCGGCCTATACGTGGAAGGCCGTGTACGAACCGGGCGTGGGTGCGGCTGCATTTCTTTGCACCAATGTCACCAACTACACCTGCGCGGTGGTTTCGTTGAATGACGTGAAGACCATGTCTGGCGTCGATCCATTCCCGTCGCTGTCCGCATCGATGAAGGCGAATCCGATTCATTTGACGCTGCCCTGATACGTCGGGAGCGCTATTGGTTGAAGCAACGCGGGGCGGGCCAGGGTGCTCGCCCCGCGTTCTTCTTTTGGCGCTGAGATGAATTGAGCTTGAGAGTCCGCAGCTGGGCGACGATTCCGTCGTCCATGCACTGCGGCTTGAGCCTCCCATCTTGCCGTGCCACGATTCCGCAGTGCCCACCACTCCCATCAACCTCCACGACCTGACCCGCCTGCGCCGCGTCCGCGACCGCATCGATCGCGAGTATGCACAGCCGCTGGATGTCGAGGCTTTGGCGCGTGGCGTGCAGATGTCTGCCGGCCACCTGAGCCGCCAGTTTCGCGCGGCCTATGGCGAGTCGCCTTATGCGTACCTGATGACGCGGCGCATCGAGCGCGCGATGGCGTTGTTGCGGCGTGGAGATCTCAGCGTCACTGACGTTTGTTTCACGGTGGGTTGCGCGTCGTTGGGTACGTTCACTACGCGATTCACGGAATTGGTGGGCATGTCGCCGGGTGTCTATAAGCGGCAGGAAGCGCAGGCCACGGCGGGTATGCCGTCGTGCGTGGCCAGGCAGGTGACGCGGCCGATCAGGAATCGAGAAGCGCCGGCCGCGGAGCCCGATCTAGACTGAGGCCATGGATTTCACCACCACTGAGAGGAACGCCATGGATATCTCCATACACTCGAGCTTTCTGCCGCAGAACGACCCGGACGCCGCCTTGGCTTTTTACCGCGACACGCTGGGTTTTGAGGTGCGCAACGACGTGGGTTACGGCGGCAAGCGCTGGATCACGGTGGGGCCGGCCGGGCAACCGGGCATCAACGTGGTGCTGTATCCGCCCGAAGCCAGTCCCGGCATCACGGACGACGAGCGCCGCACCATCGCCGAGATGATGGCCAAGGGCACGTTTGGCATCATCCTGCTGGCCACCAAGGATCTGGCCGGCACGTTCGAGAAACTGCAGGCGAGCGATGCGGACATCGTGCAGGAGCCGACCGATCAGCCGTACGGCGTGCGCGACTGTGCGGTGCGCGATCCCGCCGGCAATATGATCCGTATCCAGCAGCTACGCTGAATCGCAGCCCATCCAACCCTGATCGGGAGGACCCCATGAATCCATCAGAACGCATCGATGCATTGATCGAAGGCATCACGGATTGGCGTGGCAAGACGCTGGCCGACGTGCGCAAGGCTTTTCTCGATGCCGACAAGGACATCGTGGAGGAATGGAAGTGGATGGGCAGCCCCACCTGGTATCGCGACGGCATCATCGCGGTGGCCAACGCGCACAAGGAGAAGGTGAAAATCACCTTCTCGCATGGCGCGAAACTCGATGACCCCGACCAGCTGTTCAACAACGGGCTGGGCGGCAGCACCTGGCGCGCGATCGATCTGCTCGAGGGCGACAAGGTCAACAAGACAGCCCTGAAGAAACTGGTGAAGGCGGCCATTGCCTATAACCAGTCCAAGGCGAAGAAGCCGGCATCGGCATCGCGCAAGGCGCCTGCAAAAGCGGCCACCAAGGCCGGCAAGACAGCCCGCAAGACGGTTGCCAGGACAGCGACCAAGAAGCCCGCGAAGAAAGCCGCCAAGACCAAGGCGTAAGGGTTATTTGCTGTCTGCCCTTGGAGTCGCGCGTCGCGAAGTGAGCTGTTGTTGGGTTTTTTCCAGGTCGAAGCGCCACTGCAAGGCCATCCAGTAGAAGGCGGTGGGCTCGAGCGCGCAGGCCAGCCGCAGGGCGATCTCCGGTGTGATGCGCCGGGTGCCCAAGGTGATGCCTTTGAGATGGCTGGCTCGTACGCCGGTGCGGCGGCCGAGCTGGGCGGCGCTGAGATCGCGCGGCAGCATGTAGTCGTGCAGCAGCACATCACCGGGGCGGCGTAGCGGGGTGTCGGGATCCACATCCAGGCGTGGGTCCAGTCGGGTAAGGCACATAAGAGTTTTCCTGTCGGACATGGCGGCAGAGCGGCTAGGCAACTACAGCCTTCCTTGTCGGTGAATATCGGGGGGTACTGTCAGTGGCCATCCAGTGGCGCATGCGTGGGGCGCGCTGCGGGGAAGCTCAGTGGATGGGTGAAACCTTTACTTGGGTACGCGGCCGAGCACCCCGGCGGATGGCTGCAGATAGTGAATCGCTGCACCGATGCCATCGGCGTAGACCGCGGCAAATGGCCATGGTCTGGGCTCCGAGGGCCATTTAGGGTACGGCGCGTGCCGGTGGGCTTCGCTATCGGCGAGCAGGCTGGCGAGACTGTCTTCGACCTCGGTGATGCCGTCTCGCGGGGTGAGTGGGCGCGATGTGGACTCCCTGGCGGCCGCGACACGCGAGTACGAGGGCAGGGAGGAAAAGGCGCCATCCATGGCAAAGAACGGGCGTATGAGTACCGTATGATCCGGCGCAGCCATGATCACTTCCTGAGTTGGTTGTTTATGGTGAGCGGGTCGTCATGGGTGCCAGCCCATGCGACCCGCGCTACTCGCGGCAGGCGTGCCGCGGCCGCTCGCGCCTACCGATCAGGCACCACGCGTAGCGGCGTATCACAACGTAACAAAGAAGATTACGGCAGGCTGTAGGCGCTCATCGCACACAAGCGCTTGACAGGGGTGGGACTTGGCGAAGTTCGCTGCCGAGGACCACGCCGGGGGAAATGACATGACGCCGGGTTGCGACGGCAGGGCGCGAGGTCGGGGGAGTCTGTTGGCGTGTAGGCGCCGCCGATGGTCGGGAATAAAACGCACCCACGCACCGGTATGGATCGAAAGCGCAGCGCGGCGTGACGCCACGCCGCAGTATGTTTCGCGTGCCATGCGCGCCGCGAAATGCGATCATCTCTGGAGCCTACTCAAGGGTTGGGAAGCAGTTTGATTCGGCGCAGGACATCACCGCGGTTAGTGGCATGGCTGGCAGTTGCCGCCATGTGGCTGCTGGCGGCTGCGCCCACGGTGTCCCGCGTGCTTCCCGCACTGGTGTCGCAGGACATGGCTGCCCATGCAGGGCACGTCGCCGGCATGGACCACGCGTCGATGCCTGGCATGGACGATATGTCCGGCATGGCCGACATGCCTGGCATGGTTCATATGGCCGGCATGCCTGGTATGCCGGAG